>JTFO01001526.1_pt1 | contig 25453 bp, 20 predicted proteins | sample 235411 | NCBI WGS metagenome assembly JTFO01 (sample SAMN03067590, study PRJNA260953) | activated sludge metagenome | biome: Sludge; feature: Wastewater; isolation source: CETP activated sludge from laboratory augmented bioreactor treating... | place: India:Gujarat | collected 2013-04
TCACCAAAACCTGAGTCTGCTCGTCCTGCACCGCTTGGGGCCATGTAAACCCGAAAATTTAACTTTTCAAGGTATTCGAGCAGCAACACAAGCTGTTCTTCGCTTATTATCTTTCTTTTATGCGCCCAAAAACCCCATAAAAACAAAGGAAGAATACTCATGTGGGAAGTTTGCGCTCTTATTAGCTCAACCTGTTTACGTAAATGTTTAGGATACTCAGCTAATGCTTTTGAAGCTGAATGAAACAGCATTTCATAGTAACCAGAACATTCTTTGAGTACATCGACAAAATCAGCGAGGTCTCGAACATCATCGTTAATATGTCTCGAATCTATTGGAAATCGATTTTTCAGTGTTTTATAAGATGCATTACTTTCGGTTTTCCGGTGCCCTAAATAGAATACCGCAACAGCTCTTAGTAGATTTTGCCGGTCATAATCACCAGGGCTATGCGCCAGCGATAGGTTTTTGAGAATATCTCCCCAATGCTCATCAATGGATTCTCGAAGGGCCTTTTTACCGGTTTTAACCGCATAGTAAATAAGATAATTCTTAACCTTCTCAAGCTCACTTAAAGGTTTGCCTCGGTTGTTAATAACCTCAAACATCATTCCCGCTTCTTCACTGTTTTGCGGGCAATACACCAAAATTCCGAGTTTTGTTGTAACCAATTGAATTGTCTTAGTGACAAACCCATGAACGAACTTTTTGTCTTTGACCCATTCTTCTATCATTTTTCTAGCGTCCTGAAGGCGGCGTTCAGACAAAAAGCTAGAATCCGTGAGCTTTCCGTCCTTTAATATCGTTCGGAATGATTTCTCGAGCGTGTTATTCAAGCGTAAGGCATGGGCTATAAACGATGACGTTACATCACCATCAACTTCATAAAGCTTCTTTAAAATTTCACGGTTCGGAAGATCAGCACCTTGCTCTAACAGCACCGATAACAGAATAACTAACGTCGTTAAGCGTTGCTGACCGTCGACAATATCAAAGCAGGTGTAATTAGGTTTGTATGGCTGGTCTTCAGACTCCACTAACACCAAAGTGCCCGTGTAATGCATTGGGCTATCCAGAGTAAGGTTGTCTAAATCTTCTAGAAGCGCCTTCACCTGTGTTTCACCCCACGCATAACCGCGTTGATAATCGGGCACTCGAAAACGACGCTTTGTAAAAAGCTCCTGTAGCGTTGTAAGCTCAGTGATTATTGTTTTATTTTTCATCTAATACTCGATAACTTAAGTACAAAGAACTTCAGTGTTAATTGACTTTCTAACCTTTGCTTCAGCGTTGACCCATTGTTAATAGTGCAACCCCGCCCGAGATCATTAGCAGTGACCAAAGAGGTGGAATGAAAAAAATTGAGACCACACCAACAACAATTAACCCTAACGCTACTAAACCCATGTTTAACCTCTTCCTATTAGTTTAGAAATTGAAAACTCTCGTAACTCATTACGATACTCGATTGATTCAAATGGCGCTCTCACAATTAAATACATGAGTATAAGTACTGGAACCCAGAACGCATGCACATAGAGCCCTTCTATGAAAACTAAACGAATAAACACTAAACCGGCTATACCTAAAAGTGCCATTTGGCTGTTAACACGGTTACCAAAAAAATACATTCCTGCGAAAAATGCTCCAAAATAATAAATCAATTCAAAAGCCGTTCCACTGAACAGAAATATATTCATGAGAATTGCGACCACCAAGAAGTCAAGCGCCGCCAATATAATCAAGTGAAGATTTATTTTTGGAGGATAAAATAAGACCTGCTTCATTAGCATAAAGAGCACAATTAGCGATGAGACAATACCAACTAACGCTGTCGGGGTTTGAAATATCAGATTGCTTGTATGCCCAAAGTTAGTCATAAAGTGCCAAAAGTTTGAAGTGTCACGCTCCCAAACACCCATAAAAAAATCATTTCGCGAATATCGCCTCGTACCCAGAATAAAAACTAACGTAGCACAGATAAATGCTAATACCCCTCTAGAGTTCCTATTTAACGGGCTGTTAACAATTTGGTCAAACCGTTTTAAATATTTCATTTTACTTCCTACATTAGCTTTATGTGTCGTCGCGCTCAGCAAATATCTCCCAAGCGATGGCGTAGTCTTCTTCCCGGTTGGGCACGAAGAATGGGGCTTGGTAGGTGATAGTTTTCTCTCGTGGGCCGCCGGGCAGCGTGTCGTCGATAAAGGTTTTGCTGACGGTACCGCTTTGCATGTCTTTAATATCTTCCCAACCAAGAGCGATGCCGGTTTCACTGCGTTCGTCGCTCTCGATGGCGTAGCTGATGCCATCACTTAGGTCGCTCTTGCGGGCGTTACGCGGCAAACCGACACCGACTAAACCTTTACTGGGAGTAAAGACAATACGGCCGTTTTGGTCGTAAGCGGTTTCTGCTTCGTATTGGCGCATGACCGGGAATTGGACACGGTAGATGGTGAGCAGCTCCTCCAAGGTTAATCCAAGGGCTTGGGCTACCAGCACATCGATTTCCAGCAACGCCTGACGGCGTGAATAGTCACTACGCAACGCATTGTTGCGTTGCCAGTTTGGGGTTAGGTTGGCGAAGAAGTCTCCAGGCAACGTTTTAATGGGATTCTTTATGGCCCAACGTTGTGATAAAAATAACTCACTCCATAGGTCATTCCATAGGTTGCCATAAACCTCAGTGATTGATGTCAATACTAAACACCGAGCTTTTGCTCCTGCATCAAGTTGCTCAAGCAAAGGCATCATCGCAACAAGGTCGCCACGACAATCGGATTTACCGGTCGTTTTGACAAAGAAGTCAAATGGTAGTGAGCAAAAGCTTGTGTTAAACGTTAAAAGGGTATCAACACTTTTGAATGTCGTCGAAAAACCACCGTCTATGTGCGCTACCTTCTGAGGAATTATTGCACCTATCGCAGTGCGCTCTGATGAAGATCCAATTGCTCGCCTGTTTATATGACGGTAATAATCCGTGACAAGGCGCGGGGTGGTTTCGCCGGGTTCGGTCCAGGGCACGCGTGGGGTGCGGGCGCAGTAAGTGTCGAGATCGCAGGCCGGCACATAGTTCGTGCGCGGCAGGTAGTCGTCGGGTAGCGATTCGAGATCGAGAATGTCGTAATGGCTATTTTGCGTGCACTCTGCGCGTGGCGTTTTGTAAAAGGGGCTGCCCACGAAGAAATGCGGCCCGGAGAGAACCCATTGTCCGGGTGAGTCAGGGAATTGAGTTTTGCGATCGATTGTTCCGTCTTTCTGCGCATTAGTTTCGTGCCACATCTCGAGTGACATGTACTCACCACGCAAATCCCCCAAACGCCGTGGTTGATTGGCAAATTTTTCGAGTACACTAATCAAGGGCTTTGCATGTAATGCCGGTAAGCGCGCTTCTAGCGCAGGTGTTCCTGCCTCATCATAAAGTTTGGCAAATAGCTCAAGTTCACGCTCTGTTATTTGGATTACCCGGTCTTTATGTCCGTTGGTATTCCAAACCGACTTAATCATTCCATCGGATGACAATATTTCTTCTTTAATACCACCAACAGCACCAGTACCGTCATGCGCAAAACATTTATCAACCGTGGTCGGAGTATACAGATTATGAATCGTTTGGAAGTCGACTAACTGTTTCACTGGCCCATATATGTGAGTTCCAAACTTCATGCGTCCGTGATCATTCGTTCCTTCAAAAAGAGAAAACTCATTCTGATATTGGCAATGCAATCGTAATCTTTGATAAATAGATGTTCTAAAAGAGCCGCCCTTAGGATCATCATAAACACCTTCTGGATGCACGAAACCAGCGACACCGCCCGAATTTACATGATTCCAAGCCTGTGGCAAAAAACATTTATAAAGATTAGTTTGTACCCCCTTCAATTGCGGGTAGTTCACCTGCGCATTCAAAAAGTTCTGAGTGCCTTCACTTTCTTCAAATTCATCGGTCCAGCCTTGTTTAAGTTCAGGAATTCGTTCAAAGGTTTCTTCACGCAGTTTTGCCAGTTCCGATGCTGAAATCTTACGAATCACGAAACGAGGCTCGTAGTCACCGAGCACATCACCACTGCTCCACTCTACTTTTAACCAGGGTGGGTTACCGAGCATGAGGTCAAAACCGCCCTGCTCGGCAAAAATATCAGCAAAGGCCAGTTCCCAATGGAAGAAGCGCCGTTTTTGGGCTAATTCAAGCACGGTGGTTAAACGTGGCATCTGCTGTTGCAATGATTCAATATTCAGCTTACCAGCCGTTGAGTGACCACTTTCGTTCACCCGCAACAGGGTTTCGATTTCTGCTAAGTAGTTCTCGCGGCTCGGTAAGCTTGTATGCTTGCTAATCGGCCAGAACCAGAGCGCACACCAATAATCCATCACGAGTTTAAGCTGTTGGTACTCAAGGGTGCCTTGCAGCTGCGCATCTTTCTCGCTCATGGTGCTCGAAGGTGCCGGCTCTTTTACTTCCTGCTCGTTCATACCGAACACATGGTAAGGGTCAGTGGTGCGGTTACGCAACTTAGCTAGCGACTGGGCGTGTTTGTGCCACAGCTCATTGATATGCGCAGAGATACGCTCTAACCGCGCCACGTCGTCTTTGGTGAAGGGCTTGGTGAACTGCTTGCGCCATTCATTTATAGCTTTAATTTCGTTTTTATAAAGCGCTTTTACTTCTTTGTCGGTGTAGTTGGCCATATTGCTGTCGGGCAGCAAGAAGTGCCAAACACCACCTTGGTATTCACTATTCAAAGTACTCCGTTCAGGTGCAGATTTTAGCCAGTTCCCGTCTTTGCTGTGGGTTAACTGGCCGGGTTTGAACACCTCGCGGCGTGCGCCAATCAGCGAGTTGCCATGAAATAGCTGAAAGCCAAACCAAGGCACAAAGCGGTCTTTCGAAAGCGCGTTCAACCACAACGATACTTCGGCAAGCTCAACGGCAACGGGGTTTAAGTCGACACCGAATACATTATTGTCGGCAATGAACATTTTCACTTTCTGCTTTTCCAGCATAAAGTCGTCTTGCGAAATGCGCTGGCCCGTGGCGCGTTGCATGAGTTCGAGGTATTTATCGGCAATTTGGTTGATGGCTTCGTTCAAGAACGCCGCGCTGCCCATGGCTGGCTCACAAATGGTAATTTGCAATAACCGCTGGGCGCGGGCTTTGTCGCTATCTAAATGTTCTAACTGCTCTTTGTACACTTCTTTCAGCGCGTATTTCACCAAGCTCTTAGTCAACACTTCTGGGGTGTAGTACGACGCTGATTTTTTGCGATCGCGCCCGGCTAAGCGATAGATAAAGCTGCCTTTGGGGTACACCAAGAGCTTGTTGTCGCCGGCTTGGCTTTTTACATACACTTTTTCGTCGTCTTTGTACTCCGCCAAGGCTTCGGCGGTCACGAAAAAGCCCATTCCCAATGGGTCCCAGCTTTCTTTGGCGGGTTTCACTTCGTATAAATCAGTCGCGGCAAAGAAACCGCGATAGCTCAGCAGTGCTTCATACACGGCACCGAGTTGGTTAATACCCAGCTGCGCGTAGGAAATACGACCACGGCGATTGCGGCCCGACTTTTCTTTTGACAGCGACATGAGCTGAATCACTCGCTGTAAAATGTGGTTCGGGAACACCACGCGATTCAGGTTACGCGTACGCTGCGGATCGAACAAATGGCTCTTGAGCGCATGCATTTCAAAGGTGTCGCGGCCGGTTTGCGTGTTGATTGCAAATAAGTCGTCTTGGCGGTTGCCGCTATCGGGCCGATAGCCTTCAAATACTAAGTTAAACAACATGGAGAGCGTGTCGTGAAAATAGCGTCCGTTTTGATCCGCTTCGCTGGTGAGCGGGATCATTTCTAAATCGCGCAAGTGCTCCAGTGAATAGCCTTTAATATAGGTGTCGCTGGTAACCGGTGCATAACCGAGATCAGGCCGTGCTTCGATATAGAACAAGAACAGCAAGCGGTACATATAGCGCAAACACTCGGCACTCAGCTGCGACGGGTCAAGGTAATAGTCTGGGTCGGTTTGGGTATAAATACTTTTGTTGTGACGCTTTGCACGAGCTTCGAGTTGCTTAGCGGCTTCATTGCCTAATAGCTCAATACTCTCACGTAGCGCGTATTTTAAGTCTTCCGAAACGCCATAGGCGTGTTTGTGGGCGTTTTCATCGAGGGTGTCTAGCAAGCTTTGCCCTTGCCCATCGGCCAACGAGTCTTTGTGTAGCATTACGCTGATGGCTTTTAACGCCTCGGTTTCACGACGGGTGAGTAGCTCTAACCAGTCAAAGCGCAATAACCGGTGCTGGGCGAACTTGGCTCTGTCAATCAGTAGCCATTGCTGCGGGCCACACAGCAATACCCAACGTGGCGGTTGGGTTTGCGAGAATACTTGCTTGCTTAAACGGTCTTGCCAGGTGGGGCTGTCGTTTTTTAGTACGTCTTTGGGTACAGGCAAGTCATGCAATGTTAATAGTTGCTCGGGTTGCAGTTGGCACGCGAGTGGATCTTGATCCAGCCCCTCTCCTTGAGCTGGCATCGCTTCTAGAATCCATACCAGCGGGCTACCGTCTTGCGCGCGCACTTCACCCAGTAAAGGCAATTCGATGTCGTTGTCTAACGGCACACGCACAGGGGCGTAGGGCAAATCTAAAATTTCAAGCAAGCGTTTGGTAACAGCCCGTAGCCCGGATAACTTGTCATTAGCGCCGCGATAACGCTGCGCTTCACCGATACGTTGCAAAATATCACGCGCTTGAGTATTCAGTTGGTTAAACGGCGTGCGGTACTCTTTGCCCCGCTCTTTGGCGTCGGCTTCAAGCTGCTGCCAAGCGGCAATAATATCTTTGATATCGCCACTGAATACTTCGCTAATGTAATGCTCAGAATAGAATTCGTTTTCGTTAATGAGTCCGTTGATGATCATGCGCTTTCCTTAAATACCGTTTGTGCTTTGAGCACCTGTAAACACCGCTACGACCTGTAAATAAGGCGAGTCTTCTGTGTGCTGGGTGTTTTCAATCCAATTTTTGTAATCGTTAAATACGCGATCAATTTGTGCTTGGCGTTCATCTTTACGACGTTGCTTCAAAACTTCCGGCGCATCTGAAATATTAAATTCAAGTTCCATCTGGCTTTGGTGCTTGGCTTTAAGGCTACTCAAGCGCTTCTCAAGGCTGCTAATATGCTGTGAACGTTCATTTTGGTACGTTGTTTTCAAGCCTCGTAATCGCTCTCTAGCTGCATTGACCGCGACCGGCAATAACTCTTGAAGCTCATCGGTTGATTGGCTTTCACCTCGATTTGCCAATGGCTTAGTACCAAGCTCCAATTTCGTTTTCAAATGCTCCCAGTCGAGTAACTCCGTCACTCTTTTATCTTCTATACAAACACCTACCCAATCTTGAATTAACGCATGCCCTCGGCGATTAGGAAAGCCGCCATGCATAAGTACAATACTTTGTTTAGGATTCAGGTAATTAGGTAGTCGCAAAACAGGAGCCGTGTGGCGCCCAAAGGCATTAAGTGCTCTATCCGAAAGCCATTCCATGACTGGGTGAACTGGCCATAAATAATGCAACGTCGGCCATTGTGCGTCATCTTCTTGTCGACAACGTTTTATTTCATCACTTATTTTTTCAATATTGTTGGTAAGCGTGAAGTGATCGTTCTCTGGGCGAATTTCTTTTGGTAAATAATTTAGTCTCGTTCGTAAATCACTTGGCGCGGTAATGCTAAAGACATCTTTACGCACTTTCGCATCGACACGTTGACCACTTTCAGCGAACCAATCGACCGCAGCTTGGCAGTACTCAATTCCGGAAGAAAACACACGAGGCAATGTACTCACAACATCGGTTTTCACATTCCAGTTATGATTTGGAATAAAGTTCGCCATTGGGTTTTCACTGGCTGCGGCTTGATTGTCCATGAGAGCTGCAAATGTAGCCGACAGATCAATTGCTGAATCATCTTCTATTACTGCGGCTACTTTTTCGACTTCCTCTTCACTACTGTGAACACCTAAAAATTCGGACGGGTCGCCAATGTTCTTGCTGGCTTGTTCGTCCTTTTGAATTAGCACTTCAAGTACTCGGGTGTCTCCTCTGACTTTTTCATGTTCACTTTCAGTCAGTAAGTAACGAATTTGTGGTTGTTGAGTTTGTCCGTAGCGATCGATACGCCCATTTCGCTGCTGAAAAACCATTAGCGACCAGGGAATATCAAAATGAATCATTTTGTGGCTCATATGGTGTAAGTTAATCCCTTCTGATGCCACATCAGAGCACAACAACAAACGCAATTTGCTTTCTTGGCGATTGAACTGCTCAACCGTATCCATAAGGTCTTTATCGCGTAACCCGCCATGAAGAATTGCGGTCTGCTCGCTCTTAAGTTTCAGGGCCTTGGGGAGATTTTCCTCAAGAAACTTGAGTGTTTGCACACTTTCGGTAAACACCACCAATCGATCATCAGCAACTTTTCCATTCCACTGCAGATCTTCGTTAATAACGTCTAGTAATAAGTTAAATTTACTGAACTGCTCTAGAGTAATCGCTTTAAGCGCACTTTCGAGTCCCTGCAAAGTATCGTAATCGTCAATCAACGAGCTTTGCTTTTCATGATCGCGTTCTTTTTGAATTCTAGTTTGCACCCGCGACATGCGGTTCTGCACCGTTGACAAGCACGCGGCTGGACTTGAGAACAAAGCTTTCTCTAACGTAGTACGGAATAAGTGCCCCGCTCCCTGAGAACGGCCGTCCAAGTTTTGAAAGGTGACGTCCATAAGAAAATCAAATGCGACTTCTTCAGCTCGGCTAGCATTGGTTTTTGAAACCTTAATTTCACGTTCAGGAAAATTACCTTTTAGCTGGTCGCGAACATCTTTCTTGAAACGACGAATCACTAGGCCCTTATCGCGAAAATCTTCATTTGAATAGTCACTTGGATTGGCGATCGCAGTTGGATCCAGCATGTTCATTAAACTAGCAAACGATTCTGGTTTGCCGTCGTGTGGCGTGGCCGACAACATGATCAACGTGTCAGAACGCGTCGAAATAAGTTTGGCAAGCTTGCTTCTGAGTGATCCGGTACTGCGTTCAGCAACGTTGTGCGCTTCATCAATAATGATAATGTCCCAATACGCTTGCTCTAAATAATGACGGTATTCGATATCTTGCTTTAGCGTATCGATTGAAATAATAGACCGATCAAAATAATGAAATGGATTATGATTCGCTGGAATCTTGTTTCGTACCCGTTGCAAGCCTACCGAATCCAACCTGACTAAAGGGATCGTAAAGCGGTTCCAGAACTCTTGCTGAAACTGGGTGAGCATAGATTTAACCGCTAGTACTAAAATGCGCTTTCCGCGCCCTCTGGCAATTAATTCTGAGGTTAATATGCCCGCCTCTAAGGTTTTACCGAGACCTACTGAATCAGCAATGAGTATACGTTGACGAGGTTGCTTCAACGCTTGAACAGTCGGCTCAAGTTGGAATGGTAATTGATCAATAGCCGCTCTGTGGCCCAAATGAATTTTTTCTGTAGACGGCGCCGTTTTTCGAAGCATTGAATCGATATACAACAAACTCGCTTTGAAATTACTACTAGAATCGTCAACTAGATTTGTTTCTTCAGGAGCAAGAATTCGAACCGTATCAAGCTTAGTCAAGAACTGTGATTCACGGCCCTGTACAAGTGGTGATAAACCTTCACAAGTAAGTACATACCCGCCGTCTTTTGCATAATCGACGGCTTTCACTCGCCATTCTGCATCGCGAATTTCTACTCGAATTCCTGGAGCTAGCCGTGTGTTACTTTGTGTCGTTTTTATAGTCATGGTTACGTCCTTGCAGCTTCCACACGGGAATGCTTATTTCTTTAGCTTTTAGAATAATGATTCTTGTTTAATCTCTGGTTTTTCAGTGTTCTGTGATTTTTCAGTTTTAGAATAAACTCTCCGAGTCGCCTCCAGAAAATCACTGGGAGAACTCAACGCCTTGTTCAGAAGTCCAGATCTCGCTAATGAACAATACAGTGCAGCTGAAAATGCCTGACAACTATAAGATTTTTTAGGGTTAAACTCGATATCAGTAAATGCATTAAATGCTATTAACTGGATCGCTAAAACTTTGTTTTGGTTTAAAGCGTTGACGTACAGCCAATCATAAAAAAAGGTCTTTGGTTCTAACGGAAATTCTTTTTCGAAAAATCTAAACGAGGTCATTTTGCCACTTTCTTTAAGACGTTCATCTCGTTTGGCTTCTATGGCCGATACTGATAATAGATCAGTATACGGCCCGCCTTGTTCAAAAACCTTTGAACTTTGAAACGCATTTTCAAGTGAGAACATTCGGCCACTTGGTGTCTTTATCATAAGATTGAAAGCGCTCAGCGCAACACCTAAGGGGTCTTCCGACTTACTTGAGATTTCGAGAACTTTTTCAAAGCCTGATTCTTGATGTAGACTTCTTATCGATTTTTGCTTTTGTGATTTCGCCATACCGGGTGACCACTCAAACTCAACATTTCGAATTTCAACACCTACATCGCCATTTTTGAATAGCGGAACAAAGATGGGTCTAGAAGCCATAATCAGTGAGACCTTTTACCAAATAGTGATTTTTTTACCTGTACAGGGAAAGGTAAGTTTAATTTTTCTATCTGCCGTTGATACCAACTATTTTCAACATAAACGGTTTTGATGTAGCTAGTTGGAATGTCTGCCAAACACAGAACCTCGGCCTGTACATCGGTTGGGCAATTAGCTTTTACAGCACCATCAAACATACGCTCAAAGGCCGAGATACCTGTCAGTTCTTCATCAGACAAAGCGCGTATTTGACTACTAGCCGCATTCGTAAAACAAAAACGACAATCATGATCGATAATGACTGCCGGAGCTAACTCAAGAATCGCCCACTTACTAGAACTTGCCATTCGATACTTATAGAACATTAAGCTATTTGGGTGGGTTATCGAGAGCGAAATTCCGTTCAATCTTCCGTCGAGTCGCATATCATCATTATGCAAATATCGAACTCTTCTTTCACGCATTGTACTCACTGAGCAAATACCAAGACGCGCAATGCTTTCGAGGTTATCTACTTGTGTAAAATGGAGAATACTGCTGATTCGTCGGGTCACAATAGCTTGAGCCAGTGGATTCGCTTTTAGTTTATCTTCGTCGTTAAGAAACTCAATCAACTCTTCCAATGCTTCGTAATCGATTGGCTTTGGTTCAATTTCACCTGTGGGGTCAGGATAAGGCTCTGTTTTCGGCTCTGTTTTCGGCTCTGGCTTCGCTGCTAGTTTTGATGCTGGTTTCGGCTCGATTTGTTCTGAGGCCGAATGAATAGCCGGGAGCAGGTCTTTTAGTTTTTTTCTATCTTTACGCAACGCAGGAATTACGTCCTGAATAGGCATACGCGTGCTCGGTACTTGGCTCTGAATTGGTTTTTGCTTTGATTCTTTTGTGGGGGACTTACGCGGTAGAGAACGATGCGAGCCCACAAGGTCTATCTTTTGTTGACTTATAGCTTTTTTATTAGCTTCATCTTCTTTTTTTTTCTCGTTTTGGCTACTGATGTGGCCAATGACGAGAAAAATAATAATTACTATAATCCAAAACATTCGTCAGCACTTCCTAGTGGCTAGCCTGTATGCGGCTCAGAGACTTTCTTTTATTCCCTTGAGTAACCTAATATAGCAGTAATCCACTTAGGTGCTTCTGGGATAAGTCTATCGTTCGATTTTTTCCTGATAATATCATCAATACTTCGGTCGATTCGACTCTTTAAATTCTCGCGCTTACTGAAGTCATAACTAACATTCAAAGCAGCAGCTTTTTGTTTTTCTAAAAGCCAATTGGAAACCTTATATGAATTCACTTCTGTGACCGCATCTTTTTGATCTAGCAGCACCAATTCTTGACGAGCTCGTTTACCGCTGCGGGTCAATATAAAGTGACGAAGCTATGTCTTTGTTCGTATCTGTAATGATGTCTGCTAATTTAAAATTCACGGACGTTTCCTTGTCTAAATGAGTTGGATCGAGATATTACTCATTAATAATTCACTAAAATTCTCTGCGTTAATAGGCGTTGCTTGTAATTTACTTTTCGAATTGTAAGCCAGTAATTTTGAATTATCTAATTGCAGCGGCTCTTCGTGCTTTGAAACAAAAAGAGGAGCCCAACCATGCTTAAGATTCTGCTGTGCCCCCTCCCAGGTTCCGCCTTTTTCGCCTGAGCAAACCACAACGGCAGCGCACGACATGGCATAGATGTATTTATTTCTAATCATCGCGTTTGCAGTTGAAAAACCAGACTCTGGATACTGGGGAGTTATAAGCGCCAATTTGTTTGATTGCAAACCTTGCTGCCAAATCGGGTTAGAAGCGGCCTTATAATTGAAGAAGAACTTAACAAATCATCCTCAGAAAACCCATTCATTGCCAACCAACATACGAAATAGCCATATTCATTCACAGTAAGCGGCCTCCCTCCAGCGCCCCACAGCATACTCCCCTATCCCACAGCCAGGTTCATCCGCCATCAGTTTGAGCAGGCCCTCATACATGAGCTTGGCTAAATCTTCTCTACCGAGTAGCTTTAAACTCGTTAGCACGCGCGTAATGCGTGCATTGTTGTGCGAGTCAAAGGTAAACCAATCCGTTTTGCGCTCTGCAAAATTATCGCCTATGGCTAATTGCGGGCCCTGCTCGGTGTTGATCACCTTAAGGCCTAACAGCGCACAAAAACGGACAAAGCTGCGTACTAGGTTGTCTTGGGCACGGGCGTTGTTGCGTAAAAAATTGATGGTCGGTTCATCTAGAACCGGCGCGTACATATTGCCTGCGCTGGCGGTGGTTAACGGAAACATCCATTGAATAAACATATGGCTGCGCTCCAGCCAGCTGTCGGGCTTACTCCATAAATCGAACAGCGTATAACCACGATCATTCGCTGCGCCTGCAGTGTAAAAAGCCTTCAACTGTTCGAGGCGTTGCTGGTTGTTGCTAGCTGTATCAAGCATGTGTATCACCGGCTAGTTCAACCGCAGCCACCGGCATACCGACCAATAAGGCGATGACGTTTTCGATGTGTTCGCCACGCACCATGTCTTCGTCAAAACTGCTGCTCAATGCCTGATAAAGCGCGGCCTCCATGGCAAAGCCCTGCTGCGCAAGTTTGAACGCATGTGCGGCAATGTGCATGTATTCATCCTTGCAATCGTTCTCAACGCAGCAGGTATGCATGGGGTCGGTGTTGAACAACGCCAGGTTGATATCTTCCACCCGTAAGCGTTTTAGTTGTCGGCTTGGCCGTGGGCCGGTGTAACCACGCCGATCCAGCTCGGCATGCAATTCATCAAACTGTTTTTGCCGACCCCACATCGACATCCAGTTGATGTAGGGCGTACTCTGTATGCGTGTTAACAAGTGCACCAGTTGGCACGTCGATAATGGCTTACTCATTTGTCATCCCCTTTTCCACTTATAATTTTTCTCCACGAATGCCATTGTGAAGCCTAGGGATGACGGTTTGTGTCGCCCTTGCATGATTATTATTTCATCAGCGCTACTTCTCCCCAAGGCATGCGCTTACGGCCCTGCGGAGCAATCACCCAAAGTACCGGTTGTGATGGCGGCTGTGGTGGTAAATCCACGTGGCCATCGGTAAAGAATACGAGGGCTTGGGTTGGATTGTTGCGAACATAGTCAAACACTTCATGAAAAGCCGTACCGCCAAAACCCTTCACCTGATAATCACTGATAGTTAGTGGCCGATCGGGGCTCACTTGGCGAATATCCTGAATTTTGCTGTCACATTGCAATATAGTCACTTGATATGAGGCGAAACTCCCTAGCAAGTGCCGCAATTGCTCCAAGAATTGGCCAAGATAAGGAATGCAGCTACCCGATGTGTCCAACGCTAAGGTCAGATCAATGTGTTCGCTGCGCTGCCGTGGTAAATACAGCCCGCGGTGAATGTGCCGGCGTGAAGGCGGAAACCATTGCCGTTCGCCGCGTAATTGACGCTGAATATAACGCCGCAACAGCTGTTGCCAGGGCATGGGTGGTGTGACAATGCCTTTGATACGCTGGGTTAAATGCCCGGGTAACTTGCCAATCCCCCTGCCGCTAGCCAGCAGTTGTTGGGTGAATTCTTGCCATTCGGTGGCGGTGATATCGCTCATTTCTAGGTGCGTATCGAGCACTTGGCTAGCTGCTTGTTCGGTAACTTGTATGCGCTCGTAAATTTCTTCGGCACTTTCATTGCGCTCGAAGCCGTGTTTGGTTTTGGCGATCAAGCATCCCTCTGGATGATAGCCCAGTAGCTCGTGACAAATGGCGTTAACTTCGTAATCAATAGCGATATTCCAGCGCATGGGCTGGCGGTATAGCCGCCGGCTTAAGTGCCCCATCACGCAGTGCCACACTTCGTGGCAGAGCACAAAGCGGCGCGTTTTGGCGTCAATGCGGTCAGCAAAATCGACGTTGAAGTAAATGGCCTTACCATCGGTGGCAGCGGTTGGAATGCGCTGGCTTTCGCTAAGTGTTCCGCCCACCGCGACAATTTTCAGGCGCATAGCGAGTGCGGCGGTAAAGGGCTGGGTGAGCAGCAACAAGCTGCGGTCGTTTTCCAGCGTTTGTACCAGCTCGCGTTGGCGCTGCAGGCCTTGGCTATCGTTGTCATACGCGTGGGCGCTCATAGGTCCGCCTCAGCGTTGTTGCTGGCGTTAGCTGTCGGCATAAGATCGCCCTGCGCAAGTGCATTGGCAAAGCTTTGCCCGTGTTTGGCGGTCCATTGCTCATACGCTGGGTGCTCAATAAGCCAGGCCGAGCGCTGCGGGTGAATGGTGTCGGTATTGCCCATGGTTTCGCCGAATAGGCTGGCGTTGCGGTTGGCAATAGCTGCGTTGCGACTGGTATCGCGCATAGCGTCGAGCATGAGCATGGTGGCAAAGTCTGAGTTCAGCCGTAAGCTAATCTCGAAGAACACATTCAGCCGCTGCACACGTTGTGATTTATCGCCACGCCATAGCTGTTCTGTTATGGCGGCACAGAATAAATAGGTGGCATCGCTGCGTTTGGGCACGCTGACCGGAATCTTACCCAGGAGCATGTCGTTGACATTCGGCAGCTCGTCTTCCAGCTCCCAAAAGCCAAAAAATGGCACGGCGGCAGCGGGCCCGATGAGGCCGTTGACCATAATCCGCAGTTGATGGCGGTTTAGGCCTGTGCTGGTGCTCAGCAAGCGCGCCACCCGTTCCCATGAGCGCGGGCTAGGCCAGCCACGCTCGCTATTTTCATCGAGCATGAAAAAGTGCTGTGGGGCGTATTTTAAGAAGGCGATCACGGCGCTATGTAAGCCCTGCTCGCGCGCCCATAAACACCATTGTTCGGCGTTGGGTTGTAACTCAAGGTGGCAAAAGCGATTCGCCAAAGCGCTTGAGAAGCTGTAAGACACTGCTCGGTCGTCCATGCCGTTACCGGCGCCCATAACGAGCCAACCGGGCGGCAGGCTGTATAAGTCACCTAACCTACGGTCAAGGATGATTTCGTACGCGGCGGCTTGTAGTGTGCGGTCGGCAGCGCTTAGCTCGTCAAACAGAATAATGCCACGACTGTTGGGGTCGCGTGGCCACTCGCCCGCCAGCAGCCAGTCAACGTGGTCGCCATTGGGTACGGGTAAACCGCGTAAATCAACAGGTTCGCGCTGGGCTAAACGAATATCGATGAACTGGATGCCGTGCTGCTGGCAGATCTCGCGCACTATAGTGCTTTTTCCTACCCCAGGGGCGCCCCACAGCATCAGCGGCGCGAGGGCTTGTGCTTGTGCTGGGTCGCTTTGGATAAGTTGCAACTGTGCATGGATAATAGCTTTCACGTCATCGGGATTACAGCTGTACATGTTAGACATTTGAGAGCTCCTTTGTCGGTGTGGTACCCAAAGCCAGTGCCATAAAGGTGGTGCGGCATTCCGGGCGCTGGCTTGCCATTTGCAGCGCTATCTTCCGTGTTAGCTGCGGCGCTTGGCTTAACAGCTTGTTGCCAAGGAGCGGTAAATCGCTCGCATCGCAGCGTTTAAACAGGTGCGATATCACCGTACGGGCAAGGCTGCTAGGCCATCTATCAATACTCAACACCAAGCGCCGCATGGCTTTCATCACCACCTCAGAGTTCAGCGCCATGCGCCGAACTCGGTTAAACCGTTGCTCGGCGTCGATGTTGCGCAGCACCAACACCAAGCGCTGATACTGCTGGTTTTGCAGCAACACAGTAACCAACGCGTAGTACACCCGCGGCTTGTGGGCGAGCCGCAGTAAATGATGTCGGTAATATTTATCGACTTCTTTCGGATGTGTTTTGGTTAGTTCGCACCACAGTTGCACGTCGGCTTGCCAGCCCTCTAGTTCAAGGTCGGCGGGAAAGCGCCATTCACGGTGGGTATGTTGCGACGGCATGTTGTTGCTTGCGGTTTTCAACATGTCGTCGCGTGCTTGCAATATTTGTGAGTGATACTGCGGCTCACGTTTGGCCAAATCTGCTAACAGGCGGATACCGTACAATTGTGCTTTGCTGTGCGCGGCGTTGCCCACCGTGCCCAACAGTTGGCGTATGGCCTGATCGCGTTGCTGCGCTGGAGCCTTCTCAAACTGCGTGAGCAATTGTTGCAGCGTGCCTTCATTAATGCGCGGAAACACGTCACCATTGATCATACTCATGGTGGTCATTTTGGTATGGGTCGGGATATCTGCTCGGTCGAGATAACTTTTCCCCCGCACGCCCAACAGTTCGGCGTTTTCAATGGTTAAGCGGTGGATGCAGCAATCGGTGAGATCAATGAGGTACTGGATGCCGGTGAATACCAGCTGGTTTTCGCCGCAGTTGTTTAACCGCACCTGCTCAGCAATGCCGTTCACGTACATGAGCTTTTGGCAATTGATGGCTTGCACGAAATTGTTGTGCTTGAGGTGTAGTGCGGTGATATCGCTTAAGCCATGCAGCACAATGTCGCCCCGAAAATCGAGGGTAAGCTCGGTTCGTGGTGGGTGTTCATAAGTGCTGGCGTGGCTGCTGGCCCGACTGTTAGCCTGATAAATGATCACCAGGCTTCGCTCGCACAACTGTTGTAGTTGTGCGGCGACGTTGGGGTTATCTAACACCGTAAACGGCACTACCAACAGCTGCTTATAATCAGTTTTTAGGCTTCGTTGATGCAAATAGTCCCCGCCCTGCCAGCTTAAGTCCACGTGGTTTATTGGCCCTTCGATATGGATGCTACCAGCGGCTGTTTGTTTTTTTGCATGGAGATCAAGGTGCAGCACCAGTGGCACCTGCGCAGGGTTAGTAATACGCTGTAACAACGGCATACCACGCAGGCTAATATGATGTTTCTGTGACGCAGACTGACGTAAATTAATGGTGTGCGTTTGTTCGCATTTGATCAAATCAGTCCACACCGCTTGCGGGTCTGTTAAATCAATAACGGGCGTGACTTGCTGATGAAGAAAATTTCCAGAGGTACGATCTTGCATACAGGGCTCCTTAGCTTGAGCTCAAGTATGCCTGCCGCGGGTGACAACTTGTGTCGCCTGCTTTAATGTCGGTTATTTCGTATTTTTCACACGCGCTGCAAAGCATCGATTATAGTTAAATCATGAGTAAAACAAGGTCTTTAAATCTTTTGCATTGCGGATATCCCCTCTTCACAATTTTGCAATTATTTTTTAATTGCAAAAATTATAAAATTGACTAGAATCAAGGACGATTTCATGACCAAGGCAGAGAAATTACGCGCACGCATACTTGAATACCCAACGCGCAGCGACATTCGACATGACGAGTTAAGGCAATTTTTACTGAATCTTAGTTTGATCGAAATGCTTTACGCGACGTCATTGCCAAAATTAAAAAACTAGGGCTATTAAAGTGAGTTTCGAGACCATGCAAAAATTACTTAAACACAAAGGTTACCAAGGCACTGTTGAGGTCGACTTTGACAAAGGTGTGCTCTACGGCAAAGTTCTGTTTATCAATAGCTTGATTACGTATGCCGGCGCTACGCCCGCTGAGCTACAACTTAGTTTTGCTCAAGAAGTCGACGACTACATTAGTGACTGCGCAGAACTTGGTGTTGAACCAGAAAAACCGTTTAGCGGCACCTTCCAAATACGTTGCTCGCCTTCATTGCATAAAGAGCTGACCGCTCAGGCGCTTAGCGCCGGTATTTCGTTTAACAAGTACGTGGTTTCGGTGCTTGCGGGTGAACACTCTTAACTAAAACGTCCGCTCTTGCGGTAATTCTACGTGCTCGGCAGTGTCGTGCTGCAGGGCACGCGCCACTTCTTTGTAGAATTTCTGCCGAAAATCAGCCGGTGCCTTTACTTTTAAGTAGGGCGCGCGGGCCAGTAGCCACTGAATCAGGTTCAGCGTGTACGGCACGGTAACCGTCATGTTGAATACGGTGTCATGACCTTTAATCGGGGTGATTTTTTGGTTTTCGCCCAGGTGCGAATCTTCTACTTCGCGGCGCACTGAATTAAAGATCTCCAGGTGTAGCTCAAACGGCTCGCCGTAACGAAAGGCCAACTCACCATTCTTTTCATATTCGGCTAGGTTGAAGTTTTGCACGCGAGGTTCATCAAACAGTGTTTGTTTTACCGCACTGATGCGTGAAAAAGGAAGCTGGCGAATTTTATCTTGGTGTGCTGGGTCGCTGCTGTGCATGCGACAAATGAGGTATGGCACGCTGCCGCGATAGAAAATACTCAAGGCGGTGACGGTTAATTGCTTGGCGGCGTCACCTTGATGGCTGTGATAATCCACTTTGAGCACTTCTTGGTTGAGGGCTGCGTTAATCAGCCGCTGGTATATCGTCTTATTGATTTTAGGCGGCTTTAGGTGGTGTGACGCTGGTGCCACACGCACCCGCTTGCTCCAGTTCGCTGCGGCGGTGTCGCTGTTGTTGAGTTTGGCTTTGGCGCGTTTAAACAGGCCGTTAAGTGGCTCTAGGATATGGCTGGGAGTGATATGTGCCAGTTGCTTTTCAGCCACCAGTAGCGCCAGTGCCACCGAGTCTTCAATATCAAACAGTTTGTCGAAGTCGCTGCGGTCGATGTGCCAGACGTTGTCGTCGTCGCGATACACCCCGAAGTAGCCTTCTAGCGCTGCCATGTCACGCTGCACGCTGCGGCGCACCTTGCTGCTTACGGCGCCTTGACCGTCGAGGGATTCCATCAGTTGGCTGATGGTTTTGGGCCCTTGATACAATGCCTGCAAATGCAGTAGCAGCCGGATGGCGCCTTCTTTGCTTGAACCCTTTTGATTATTAGTTGGCATGCCTTCGCCCCATTCCTTGTTGTTTCTGCTACAAGATAATGCGACGATCGCTTACGCTTTGCAAGCTTGGAAAGCGGTGCGGCCCCACCTACGGAGCTGGGGCCGGAGCCGGGTCCGGAGGTGGGTCTGCAAGTCCCTCAGCACAGTACTAACGTGGGGGTGCGGCTTTCTTTTAGCATCGCCATGGTGGTGCTACCCACCAGAAATTGGCGAATGCGCGAGTGGCCGAAAGCGCCCATCACCATCAAGTCGATGTTGTGTTCGGTTTGATACTGGTGCAAGGTGGCTTCCACGTCGCCGGCGCGCAGTGCCACTATCACTTCATGGCCAGCGGCCTGCAGAACTTGTTCGGCCCACTTTAGTTTGTCCCAGTTGTTGGCGGTGTCGGCATCCACCATCACCACGTGAATCGGCATGCCTTTAACTAACGGGCTTTGCGCCAACATCTCGACGCCCTTTTGAGTGGTTTTGCTGCCATCAAATGCCAGCATCGCTGAACCTGGCTCGCTGTAGGTATCGGGGGTTAGCAATAGCGGTCGGTGCACCGTGCGAATCACGGTTTCTAGTTGGCTGCCAACTTGTTGCAAGGTATTCGCTGAGGCCTCGCCGTGCAAACCTAACACGGCTAATCTTACGTCACCTTCAAGTGCCAGTAGGTTCTGCGCTAACTCGCCATGGCGCTGGCGTTGCACCACCTCGGCTACGCCGAGTTTGCGCAGTTTGTCTTCTGCCAGTTGCAACATCACATGGCCGTGCTCTAGTGCAACTTTTGCGCGCTGGGCATCTAGGTCCGCTAATTGTTCGAGCAAATGCTCGCGCGTGCCCAAGCCGATGTTGCCCGATAATTCAGTTACTGGTGGTGACTTCAACTCATCTAGCACATGCAACAACATTACCGGAGCCGCTAATTGCTTGGCAGCCCAAGCCGAATAGTCACTTACCGCGGTGTTGCGCGAGGCACCATCAATACAGCTAATCACGTATGACATCAGTTTCCCCTTATTATTGTTTTAATGGCCGCCCATAATGCTATCAGCGGCGTCGGGTTTATCGTGCACGCCAAAGCGGTCGACGATGGTGGCACTGGCTTGGTTTAAGCCTCGCACTTCAACATCTGCGCCTTCACGACGGAATTTAATCACCACTTTATCAAGCGCACCTACGGCAGTGATGTCCCAAAAATGAGCTTTGGTGAGATCAATCACAACCTTATCAATGGCTTCTTTAAAATCAAACGAATTGATGAATTTGTCGGCCGAGGAAAAAAATACTTGACCCACCACCTGATAAACACGCTCGGTGCCGGCGGTGTTGATGCTTGAGGATACATCCATGAAGTGGCCGATCTTGTTGGCAAAGAACATGGCGGCTAGCAACACACCAACGCCCACACCAATAGCAAGGTTATGAGTCGCCACCACCACGATCACCGTGGTGACCATCACAATGTTGGTAGATAACGGGTGTTTTTTGAGGTTGCGAATAGAATCCCAACTGAAAGTACCAATAGATACCATGATCATCACTGCAACTAGGGCCGCCATCGGGATTTGCGTGAGCCACTCGTCCAGCACCAAGATCAGAACCATTAAGAACACCCCTGCGGTGAGGGTAGATAAGCGCGTCCGCCCGCCCGATTTAACGTTTATCACCGACTGCCCAATCATCGCACAACCGGCCATACCGCCCATCAAGCCAGCCCCGATGTTGGCAATGCCTTGGCCTTTACATTCACGGTTTTTGTCGCTGGGAGTATCGGTTAGGTCGTCAACAATAGTCGCTGTCATTAACGATTCTAATAAACCTACCGCGGCTAATCCGGCTGAATAAGGCAAGATAATCGCCAACGTTTCTAGGTTAAGTGGTACATCCGGCCACAAGAAAATAGGTAAGGTATCGGGTAAGTCGCCCATATCCCCTACGGTGCGAATATCGATGTTCCAGAAGATGGCGACCAGCGTTAACGAGATGATACAAACCAGCGGCGATGGCAGCATTTTGCCGATCACAGGTACGTACGGGAATAGATAGATGATACCTAAGCCTGCCGCGGTCATGGCGTACACATGCCAAGTTACGTTGGTTAATTCAGGTAGTTGCGCCATAAAAATCAAAATTGCTAGCGCGTTAACAAAGCCGGTTACCACCGAACGCGACACAAACCGCATCAACGAGCCGAGCTTTAAGTAGCCAGCCGCAATCTGCAATACCCCGGTTAATAAGGTTGCGGCTAATAAATATTCCAGTCCGTGGTCGCGTACTAGGGTCACCATCAATAACGCCATCGCGCCCGTGGCGGCTGAGATCATGCCTGGACGCCCTCCCGTAAAGGCGATGATTACCGCGATACAAAAAGAGGCATAAAGACCAATTTTAGGGTCCACACCGGCGATGATAGAAAAGGCAATCGCCTCAGGAATAAGAGCTAGGGCAACCACAATACCCGCTAACAAATCGCCACGGATATTTGAAAACCACTGGTTCTGAATGGTTTTGAGCATAAATAAGGTTTCGCTTTTGAGTTAATTTATTTTTAATTAAAAAATCAAGGCTAGTTCAAGCGTACAGAAGTGAGCTGCATTTAAGTTTAAATGCAACCTAGGACACTTGTGATTGGCTGGGCGCTATGGCGGCGTAAGGTTAGACAAACCCTTGAATCTCCGTAAGTCGTTATTGGTTGTGTGCTTGGGCGCGGATTTGGGCGCGGATTATAACCCTATCAACTTATGAACGCAAAACCGCGAGGTCAGGCGAGTCATCCAGGCTTGCCCAGAAAATAACCTTTGACTTATGTGAGAATAAGCGTAGAGTAGGCGGCGTTGGTTAAGAAACAGCAAGTTAAATCTCCTCTACGTAGCATTATTAGCAGTAAATCTTCGTCCTGTAGTTTTAAATTTCCATTTTTTACCCCGCATGACTCTGTTCATAGCATGTTGCTATGGCAGCAAATTTTTTAAATTTCAGGATTAATATTATGTCTAATACAGTAACTGGTACCGTAAAGTGGTTTAACGAAGCAAAAGGTTTTGGTTTTATTGAGCAACAAGGTGGCGCGGACGTATTTGCTCACTTTAGCGCCATTGCTAGCACCGGTTTCAAAACTTTAGCCGAAGGCCAACGTGTATCGTTCACGATCACTCAAGGTCCTAAAGGCCCACAAGCTGAAAACATCGTTGCCGTATAATTATACGTTAGCGTTGGTTTAAATGAAAAAGAGCGACTCGGTCGCTCTTTTTTTATGCCTGTCGCTCACCTCTAAGCTTTTTCAATAAGCAACTTGATTTATCTATTCCTTCACTCCATATTGTTCATCATGATATTTTAGTAAATTCTAAACAATAAGGAGCCGTGACCTATGAGTACCATCATTGCTGCCTGCCCTAGTTGCCATAAGAAGAATCGCGTCGCTAACGATAAGCCGCGAGCCGAGGCAAAATGCGGCGCCTGTAAAGCTCCCCTGTTTAGCGGCGAAGCCTTTGCCGTAAACGCCGATCAGTTTCGCTCCCACCGCGACAGTGACTTACCCTTGGTGGTGGATTTTTGGGCCAGTTGGTGCGGACCCTGCCAGCAATTTGCGCCGATATTTGCGCAAGTAGCTAAGCAATATGCCAATCAAGCCAGGTTTGTGAAAATCAGTACCGAAACCGAGCCTCATCTAGCTCAGCATTTTATGATTCGTAGTATTCCTACCTTGATGTTGATTAAGAATGGTCAAGAAGTTGCACGCCAAGCAGGTGCCATGGGGCCAGCCCAATTAACTCAATGGTTAAATCAGCATCTTTAAAAGCCAGCGGCAGCGAATAAGACACTGCCCCATACTACGGCCATCAGTACTAACGCAAAAAACACAGCAGCCGACGCGATATCTTTCGCGCGGCCGCTGAGCTCATGAAACTCCGCCCCCACTCTGTCAACGACGGCTTCTACCGCTGAATTTAAGAGCTCGGTAATCAGTAAAATAAAGACCGTGAGAATCAGCAATAAGCGTTCGCTCAAGGTTATTTCTAAGCTAACTGCAATGACCACTAATACCGTAGCTAATAGCAAGTCTTGCCGAAACGCAGCTTCATAGCGCCACGCCATTTTAATGCCACGAAGTGAATTAAAAGTGGCGTGAATAATTCTTGCGATGCCTGTTTTATTTGATTTCATAAGCCACGGGTACCCGCACGTGAATGAATGGTTGCTCAATTGTGTAAGCAAGCTTATCTGGTTTTTCTTAAGCTTGCCTTAAGCCAACAAAAATAATCTAGAAAGCATGTTTTTAGCTAGATAGTAAGGCTTACCATGCAGACGTTAAAACTCCCCCACGCATTGATGGTGTTGCGTCCACTCGCCTATTTTTATGGGATAAATTTAGTTTTACTGGGTGCTTTTAGACTGGCGTACTGGTATCTGTATCACGAGCGAGCATCGGCAGCTACCCAACTGAGTCATTATTTACTGAGTGGCGTACGTGCTGATTTCATTATGCTTGGCTATGGCGCTTTACTGGTGCTGTTGGTGTTACCTATCTTCCTACTAGCCCATGCACAGCAAGCGTGGCAGCGCTTTAGTGTATGGCTGCTCACGCTTTTTAGCTTTTTTATGCTGTTTATGGAACTAGCAACACCTGCCTTCATCGCCCAATACGATACCCGCCCTAACCGCCTTTTCTTTGAATATTTGGCTTATCCAGCAGAAGTATTTGCTACCCTTTGGCATGGGTTTCGGGGCTGGTTAATCCTCTCCATCGTGGCATCAATCGCCTTAGGCTGGGGTTTATTTCGTGTCAGCCAATATCAACTACGTCAACCCAGTTATACGGCATCCCGTTGGCAAATCGCTCTTATACTTCCGTTAGCCCTCGCAGTGGTGCTGACAGGAGTGCGCTCCACTTGGTCTCATCGTCCCGCTAATCCGGCTTTTTTCGCCACCACGGCAGATCCGCTTATCAATAGCTTACATTTAAGTTCAGGCTATACGTTACTGTATGCTCTCTATAATCTGAAACATGAGAGCCAAGCGAACCGAGGTTATAGTCAACTTTCAGATGCAGATATTTTTGCAGTAGTAAAAACCGAGCCCTATCTTAAAAATTATCAATTTAGCCATCCTGAATTACCCACCTTACATTATCAGCCTGCTAGCATTCAGCGTGATAAACCTCTGAATATAGTCATTATTTTAGAAGAAAGCTTAGGAGCAACTTTTGTCCCGTCACTCGGCGGTAAAACCGTGAACGGCCAGTCGTTAACGCCAAATCTTGAACAATTGAAACAACATGGATGGTGGTTTGAGCAACTTTATGCGACTGGTATTCGTTCGGTTCGTGGTATTGAAGCTGTTGTTGCTGGCTTCTTACCTACCCGTGCTCGCTCGACGGTAAAATTAACTCACTCACAACGAGATTTTTTCACCTTAGCCAGTTTGTTGCGGCAGCAGCACTATCACACGGAGTTCTTGTATGGTGGTGAAGCTCACTTCGACAACATGGCTAGCTTTTTTAGTGGTAATGGCTTCGCTTCTATTGTCGACCAGCGAGCTTTTACTGAGCCTAAATTTGAAGGGAGCTGGGGGGTATCTGACGAAGACTTATTGGATCGTTTACACCAACAACTCATGCAGCGTGATGATACTGAGCAGCCCTATTTTGTGCTGGCCTTTAGTAGTTCTAATCACGAGCCATTTGAGTATCCCGCTGATGCTATTACTCCCGTAGAGCAACCTGTTCATAGCCTCAATAATGCTGTTCGTTACGCTGATCACGCCTTAGGTAAATTTTTTGCACAAGCTATGGCCAGTGATTATTGGCACAATACACTGTTCTTAGTGGTGGCAGATCACGATACCCGAGTTTACGGAGATGACCTTATTCCTGTGAGTAAATTTCATATTCCTGGGGTCATTCTTGGAGCTGATTTAAGCCCCAAGACTATCCCTCATATCGCTAGCCAAATCGATCTTTTACCGACCCTGATTTCGCTTGCTGGTTTGTCGGGATTTATCCCTGCAGTTGGCCAAGATTTAAGTGCGGCGCAACCTCCAGCAAATCGGGCGATGATGCAGTTTGGTGATTATTTCGGTTGGCTAGAGCACCAACAGTTGACCGTTTTGGGAGCGGATCAACAGGAGTT
>JTFO01000770.1_pt1 | contig 25171 bp, 17 predicted proteins | sample 235411 | NCBI WGS metagenome assembly JTFO01 (sample SAMN03067590, study PRJNA260953) | activated sludge metagenome | biome: Sludge; feature: Wastewater; isolation source: CETP activated sludge from laboratory augmented bioreactor treating... | place: India:Gujarat | collected 2013-04
ACCACGGCGCAATGGCAGAGTGGTTATGCAGCGGATTGCAAATCCGTCTAGGTCGGTTCGATTCCGGCTTGCGCCTCCAGTAATGCTGGTCACAAGTCGGTAGTGCAGTAAAAAATGCGGGAGTAGCTCAGTTGGTAGAGCGCAACCTTGCCAAGGTTGAGGTCGCGAGTTCGAGACTCGTCTCCCGCTCCAAATTCAGAAAGCCCAAACTTCGGTTTGGGCTTTTTTTCGTCCTGCCTCCCCCCATTTCCTCCCCTTGCTGTCACAGCCACGGCCTGCTGCTGCCTGCCCGTTACGTATAACTACCTACATATAGATAAGACAACACCGCCCGCCTGAGGGTATAAATATCAGTAAACTGCGGTTACACAGAACAAACCGGAGGGGCACCAGCTCCCAAACATAAACGTAATCGATACGGCCACCAGTTATTGATTATTTTTACAGTTAAATCTATGGAGCACAGGACAACTATGAAATCCCTCTCCTCCCCGGTACCTGTCGAAGAAAATCGTCGCCTACGCATCCTAGCGGAGTACAAACTGCTAGATACTCCCCCTACAGAAGAGTTTGACCGGCTCGTTAACCTGGCAGCCAGATTATTCAAGGTACCGATCGCTCTGATTTCGCTGATAGATAGGGACCGACAGTTTTTCAAGGCACGTGTTGGTCTTGATCTGCGCGAAACAAGGCGCGCTGATTCGTTTTGCACGACGACCATCCTGTCCAATGACATTTTGCTTGTCCCGGACGCCTTGAACGCCCCCCACTTTGCACCGAACCCATTAGTCACCAAACCGCCACACGTTCGCTTCTATGTGGGAAAACCACTACTCGCCCCGACGGGGGAGCGATTGGGCACGGTATGCCTGATGGATACCAAGCCGCGCCATGTCTTCACCGAAACTGATCGTGCCAACCTTTCCGACCTGGCAACCCTGGTAATGGCGCGAATGGAAGCGCACCGCCTGGAACAAACCAAATCAGACAGCAAAGCCCGTTTTGAAAATATCGCAGCCACCTCCCCTGATGCCATCATCTGCTCTGACGAGCATGGCCGCATCACGTTCTGGAATCGCTCTGCAGAGAAAATCTTTGGCTATCTAGCTGACGAGACCCTCAACCAGCCAGGATCGATTATTGTGCCCGACAATTGGCGTAAGATTTACGAGAAAGAGCTTTTACGGCTGCGACAGGGCGAGCGAATGAAACTTGCTGACCGCACGATCGAACTATCCGCTTTGCGTAAGGACGGAACCGAGTTCCCGGCAGAGTTCTCATTATCGACCTGGGTTGAAGCAGACACCACCCATATCGGCGCCATTGTGCGAGACATCACTGAGCGCCGGCATCATGAAGAAAGGCTGTTTCAACTGGCCTCGCTAGACGCACTAACAAACCTTGCCAACCGGGAAATGTGGCGGGCACGCCTTGCCCAAACGCTTGCCAACGAAACCCCTGCAACCATATTGTTAATTGAGCTGGACGACTTCAAGGAAATCAACGATACCTTCGGCCACTCGGCTGGCGATGCCGCCCTCAAACACATCGCCCAGCAATTAAAGTCGACATTTCCCAACGCCATTAAGCTTGCTCGATTCGGTGGCGACGAGTTTATGGCCTTGCTGCCCGGAAACGGCGTGCAGGCGGCACGAAGAGCCGCACAAACACTGATCAACGTCTTTGCAACGCCGTATAACTTTGCTGGCCAGTCTTTTGACACCAGTATCAGCATTGGCGTGGTTCTCGCGCCGACGCACGGCACTAGCGCCGAGGATATTCTGAGCGCAGCCGATCTGGCACTCTACAAAGCGAAATCATCCGGTAAGGGATACTACGAGGTGTTCTCTCCGGCCTTGCGCGAGGTCGCTGTCGCACGCAGATCGTTCGAGCGGGAATTACGCCTGGCCTTTGAAAACGATGAGTTTGAGCTTTTCTACCAACCCCAAGTATCAACACACACTAGGCAGTTGACCGGAGCAGAAGCACTGATTCGGTGGAACCACCCCACAAGGGGCTTGTTAACGCCGCTCTCTTTTATTGATGTGCTCAACGAAAAGCCATCTGCGCCTGCTATAGGAGAATGGATATTACAAACGGCCTGCCGTCAGGCCGTCCGCTGGCAAGCAACCATCCCCGATTTTCGTATCAGCGTAAACCTGTTCGAGGCACAGCTACGTACCAATCGCCTGCTCTACACAATCAGCGCTCTACTGGCTGAAACAGGTCTGCCTGCCAGTTCTCTTGAGCTGGAAATCGTGGAGACCTCCTTGCTTCGCAACGAAGCAGTCACCAAAAACTTGTTTCGCGGTTTACGAAACATAGGCGTTGGTCTGGCCTTCGACGACTACGGGACAGGCTATGCATCATTAAGTCTGCTAAAAACATATCCAGTCAGCCGCCTAAAAATCGACCGGTCATTCATCCACCATGTCTACGAATATGCCGGAAATGCCGCACTGGTCAGGGCTATTATCTACTTAGCCAAGAACTTTGGCCTGGATGTGATTGCAGAAGGCGTGGAAACGGAAGAGCAATTCATATTCCTTAAAAATAATGAATGCCCAGAAATACAAGGCTATCTTTTTGGAAGACCTGTTTCAGCTGAAACATTCACAGCGCAATTTATCGAGCACAAGGGTCCACTTAACTTTCCGCACGCCAGGCAAGCAGTCAACGCGGGATCAACCGAACAACTCATGACTGGCAAAGATGGCCCTTGATCTTGGTACCGCTATCTATTTAAAGAAATAATCAGGATGCCTCATCTTGCCGGATACTGCTCTTTATGACACCTCAAACTGCCATCCGCATGGCTGACTACAACAGCCAAATGAACCGCCGTCTTTATCAGGCCGCCGCTCGCTTGCCCCCAGAGAAGCAGCATCAAGAGTGCGGCGCCTTCTTTGGCTCCTTGTTCAAGACGATGATGCACATTGCAGTGGGGGATACGATCTGGCTGCACCGCTTTGCCCAACATCCTGATGCCCTCAGCTTGCGCGAAGAAATGGAGGTATTTGCCAAGCCACGTACACTGGATCAGCAGTTATTCGACACCTTGGCGGAACTGGATCCGTACCGTCGCAAACTGGATCTGATTATTATTGCTTGGGCGGCCACACTGACACCCGAGCAACTGGGCCAAACGCTACGCTATAACAATATGGCGGGCCAGAGCATGGAGAAGGATGTTGCGCTTTTGGTGACGCACTTTTTTAATCACCAGACTCACCATCGTGGTCAGGCCAGCACCTTGTTGTATCAAGCGGGTGTCGATATTGGGGTGACTGATTTAATGGCCTTGGTATCCTGAATATTGTAGCCCGCAGGCCTCAAGGCAGACGGACAGCGCCACGCTTGCCGCTCCAGGACCACAAGATTTTTGCGTCTGAGATAACGCCGCTCAGGTATCCGCTTCCAATGAAAAAAGCCTGCTTGTCCTTGCCAAGCAGGCTTTTGTATCAGGCAAGCCTGTCTGCTCACTCCACCCTTAATACTGCGCCCGCAAGGACAGCATCACGTTTTGCGGAGCACCGTACCAGCCCTGGTTATAAAAACCGATCTGCGAGTAGTACTTTTTGTCGAACAGGTTGTTCACGTTCAAGGTGGCCGAGACGCGCTTGTTGAAGTCATAACTTGCCATCAGATTCACGATGGCATAGCTGCCCTGCTCAACATTCACCACTTTGCGGCCTGGTGCCGTGGCGTTCTGATACATGCGATTTTGCCAATCAATGCCGCCGCCCACAGTCAGCCCTTGCCAATCCCCTGACAAGCGATAGGTGGTATAGAGCTTGAACAAGGTACGTGGCTTGCTGGTATTGATGGGCTTGCCTTTCGCATCCTTGGCGGTAAAGGTCGTCAAACTCGTGGCCAGATTCCAGCCAGGCATCAGTTCTCCGCCCAACTCCAGCTCCACCCCTTCTACTTTGGCCCCCGACACCGGGCGGTAAGCAGGTGTATTAGGTGGTGCACCAATCACATTATTACCTGTGGCTTCCGCCAAATTGTCCTGCCGTGTCTGGAACAGGGACAATGCACCATTGAGCCGGCCATCCATCCATGCCGCTTTCAAGCCCAACTCATAGCTTTTACCGGTAATCGGTGCCAGAATCGCACCCTGTTCGTTGCGGGCGTTCTGCGGCTTGAATATCTCGGTATAGCTGGCGTAAGCGGTATAGGTATCGTCAAAGTCATAGATCAGGCCGGCATAGGGGATGAACTCGTTACGATGGCGATACTGACGCTTGGAACCAAAGTAGGTCTGATCAGTTTCCCAGTTGCTCAGCCGCCCCCCCACCATCAAGCGCAAACTATCGCTCAAGGCAAAGCGGCCAACGGCATAGGCGCCGGACTGTTTGTTATCCGTATCATCAGCCTGGGATGGCTCACTGGACCAGTTCGGCTCCGGCTCTCGGCCTGGCTGATAGAAGCTGGCCGCCGCAGCCAATGGGGGTACGGCCCGATACTGCGGGAAAGATACGCGATCCTGGGACATCATCCAGCCCACCGAAAACTCGTGCTCTTTGCCAAACAAGGTAAATGGCCCGGACAAGGACGCATTCAATGCCTTGCGGCGTACATCGCCTTCGTAATAAGAGTACGAGTTCGATGTACCCAGCCCTGTTTCCCGATCCGGATACCCACCCCGAAACAGGTTTTTCATGAAGGCATCGGTGTAGGACTGGTTATAGGTCAAGCGCAAGCTCAAGTTATTCTTGAACTGGTGGCTCAAATCCACAAAACCCGTTGTCGTATTGTTCTCGACGCGTGACCAGTTTGTATTGTTGGAAATCGAACGCTTGAAATCCGTACGAGAGCCATCGCTATAGAACAGCGGAAAACCACTGCCAAAACCATTATTGGAGCTGGACTGATAGGCAACACCCCCCGTCAACTCCATGCCAGGCATCAAGTCAGCCGTGACCACGCCATACAATGTACGGGTTTTAGTATCCTGCAAATCGGTATAGCTATTGGCCTTGCCATAAGCTCCTACAATACGGCCACGGATACGCCCATCTTCCGTGATCGGGGTAGACACATCTGCGTATCCACGCGCAAAGTCCCAGCTTCCGACACTGATCCCCCCCGATGCGGCAAAGTCCCGCAAAGGACGTTTGCGTACATAATTGACGGCTGCCGAAGGATTACCGGCCCCCGTCATCAAACCGGTCGCGCCGCGCACCACTTCAACCCGATCAAAAACGACCAGGTCCAGGTTGCTTTCACCAAAGGCCCAGGGCGACAAAACTGGCTGCGTCAAACCATCAAACTGATAGTTGTCGATACCAAAACCACGCGAAGAAAAGGAATAACGATTGGTATCGCTGCGTGTCACAGATATACCCGGCGCGCTTTGCAAGGCATCCGCCGTCGTCTGCATGCCGCGATCATCCATCATTTTTCGGGTGACCACACTGACCGATTGCGGCGTCTCCTTGATAGAAAGAGACAGCCCCGTCGCCGTGCTCATGGCCTTGGTGGTGTAGGACGGATCGGTTTCCGTCACGCCTGGGTCTCGATTGCCCTTGATCGTAATGGTGGACAGTTCTACAGGCGTATCAGCCACGGAATCCTGCGCCCAGGCCGGGCTGCTGGCAGCAACCAGCAACATGGCAGAACGAGTGACAGGGACAAGCAAGCGCAATCTTGAACGGGCATAGCAGGTTGAAGCAGCAGGCATGAGCAAGGATCTCAGAACAGGTTTTAGATGCGAACAATTATCATCTACAGAGTTTGCATGAGCGTATCCCTAAACGCAAAAACCCTATTCCAAATATCAGTCCTGCCGCTTTCCTTCTAGGAGGGGCATCGATCCGCGCGCAGTTGCAGCCAAAACCAGCTAACGGCACTGAGCAAGACGCAGATCAGCATGGCGGCTGACATCCGCAGAGGCTGGCCGTAGACCCACGGCACCAGCCAACCGCTGACCAGCGAAAACGTACTCATCTGGCAAAAGCCCAATAAGGAGGCCGCCAACCCGGCCCGACTGGGAACTTGGGCCAAAATACGCATGGTCACCACCGGCATCAACATAGCCAGACCTGCGGTGAAAAAGGCGGGGAGCAACACGGCCCACGGCAAGGCAGGATGCCAGGCGCTGGCCAGATACCCGGTATAGACAAGGCAACTGGCCAGCATCAAGCCATAGGCGCAGCGAATAATCGTGATGTCTCCCCAATGTCGCACAAGATGGGCAGAGGCCAAAGCCCCCAACATGGCCCCGACCACCAAAGGCACAAACAACACGGCAAAGGCGGTTTCAGGCAAATTCAAAGTATGAGAAATGAAATCCGGAGCAGCGCCGATCAGAAAGGCCTGAGCCCCAATCAGCAAACTTAAGGCCACACTCATGCCCATAAAAGGCACATCGCCCAGTAATTGCCCAATATCGCTACGCAACTGGCGCCAGGCCAAAGGCTGACGCTTACTGCTGGGCAGGGTTTCAGGCAAGCGACGCAGGCACAAGTAGCACGCCGCAGCGGCCAGGGCGGCCAGCATCCAGAACACAGCGCGCCAACCCAAAAGCGCAATCAATTGACCACCCACAATCGGGGCCAGCGCGGGCGAGACATTAAAGACCACGACGATATAAGACAGAGTCCGTTGCGCCTGTTCACCTTGATAGCAATCACGCACCATGGCCTGGCCAATCACCAAACCCGCTCCGGCCGACAAGCCTTGCAGTACCCGAGCAGCCAAGAGCCAATCCATGCTGGGCGCCAAGGCCGCCATCACCGAGCCAGTGATATACACCGCCAGGGACGCCACAATCACAGGTTTGCGCCCCCAGGCATCGGACAAAGTGCCATGCAGCAGCAACATCGCTGCATAGGCAGACATATACACACCCAAGGTCTGCTGCACGCTTTCGGGGGGTACCTGAAACTCGCGCTCCAACGCGCTGAAAGCAGGTAAATAGGCGTCAATAGTGGCAGGTGCAACGCAGGCCAGCAGGCCCAGAATCAACACCATCAAGGGATACGGGGGAAGCGAGGAAGGCAACACAGCTCTGTCTGAAATAAGAAAACAAACCCGCATAGGGGAGGTCTTTTTCAGGATGGACCAGGCTCGCCAGAGTGGGGAATGGCAAACGCCTAAAAAGCTTTGAACAATGACAGAGCTGGCCGCCCGGCCACCTCAATTCAATTCACTGGGCGCAATCCCGTAGCGCTCACGAAAGGCTGTGGCAAAGTTGGTGGCGTGGCGATAGCCCACAAAATGAGCCGCCTGCTGTACGCTCCAGCCTTGCGCCAGATAATCACGTGCCAACTCCAGACGACGCTCACGTAACCAGCCAAACACAGAACACTGGTAGGTTGCCTGAAACTTCACCCGCAAGGTGCTCGGGCTCATGCAGGCCAGCTTGGCCAGATCCGCCAAGGTATGATCGTCACCCGGCGCGTTGTACAAACGTTCACGCACACGCTCCAGTAGCTGTCGGTCACGGGCCGTGGCCGGCGACTCTTTAGCAGGCTTTGGAGCCAATCCGTCCAGCGCATGAGCCAGCATTTGCAGGCTGACACCTTCCAGCAGCAAATCGTACGTCGTCCCCTGCCAGGGGCTGTCTATCAACTGTTCGAGCGTGTTGAGCAAATGCGGCGGGACCGTCCACTTCTGCATGCACAGTCCGGATGGGCCCATCAGTTTGGACAGGGTGTCGCCCAAGCGCGAGTCGCCCACGCTTTCCGCTGAACGCAAAGAGAGGTTAATACAGCGCAAACGTTGCCCGGCCGGGTGTATCCCAGTCAACGCGACCGATTCGCTATGCGCAATACTGACACCACTTTGCGCGACCAGGCTCAGTTGATTCTGACTGGCCAGGCGGGCTTGCGCGCGGCCTTGCAGCATCACAATGGCAGAGAACTGCGGCGCGCTGACGGAACTGGATTCGTAGTGATGGTGCGTGACGATATCCGACAGCACCAGCTTGATGCCCGGCCTGACCTCGTGTTCCTGCACACGCCCCTCGGCAATGCAAAGCTGCTCCCTCTCCCGATCTGGGCCAACATAGTGAGGCAAACAATAGTGAAAGCCTGCCGGACGACCGAGTCGGTCAAAGTCCGATACTGTGAATCTGATCATAGGAATAGAGAAAGAAAACGATGTCAGCCTGGCGGATACGGGCTCAAGGCACTCGGGCCGATGGGAACAGAACATCCGACACAACGCAACTGAGAATAACATACATTCTCAACTATATGGCACCTCTAAAGAATTCAAAGAGTACGGCAATGCCTTGAATTAACGGAGTTTTATGTTGACCTCATCGTGCCAGGGTCTGTTCTTGCATCAAAATCGACACACAGAATCGCTACAATTTTGCATCTGTGCTGCACCTATTCTTCTTGCTGTTGATCACCTAGCAAAATGCAATCAGCTAAAGCAATCGGGGCATAAGCCCTTTTTTCATCACACCAATGGTTCCACATTTCCAAGCATGATTTGCCGCTCGACACCCCGCCTTAAATCAACGATTGGCCTGATTATTTTTTCTAGTCTGGCTGGTTTTTTCTGGTGGCTATTTTACGAGCGCTACTACCGCTATAAAGACTGCATAGAAACGGCTGCCTCCAGTTGCCTGAACGCGCAGGGAGACAACCTGATCGGCGCAGGTATGGTCTGGGCTTTGCCCGCCTTTATCTTTAGCGGCATCGCTGTGTACTACCTGTGGCGAGTCATTGGCCGCTGCTGTGCGAATAAACCTTAAACGCTATCCGCTTTAAAAACGACAGTATCAGCACAGCAAAAGCAGTTTATACACAGACTGCTATAATCCGGCCCGGCAATTAGCGATCCTTTTGCCAACACATTTTCTGCAAGAAGAACCTTTCATGAATACCAACGTACCAAGTTTTGGTCGGCGTCAGTTTCTCAAAATTCTTGGTGCTGGGGCAGCTGCGCTGTCAGCGACCGCGATGGGACTTTCGACAGCCGCCGCTCAAGTTCCCGCCGCCGTCCGGCCCTACAAACTCCTTCGATCCAAAGAGACACGCAACAACTGTACATACTGTTCAGTGGGCTGCGGCATCCTCATGTATTCCATGGGCGATGGCTCCAAAAACGCGAAACCGCGCATCTTCCATATTGAAGGCGACCCGGACCATCCGGTCAGCCGTGGCTCGCTCTGTCCCAAAGGCGCTGGCCTGCTGGACATGATTCACTCCAAGAATCGCCTGCTGCACCCCGAATACCGAGCCCCGGGCTCCAAAGAATGGGTCAAGATCAGTTGGAGCGAAGCCACCAAGCGCATCGCCCGTTTGCTCAAAGATGACCGTGACGCCAACTTCATTGCTAAGAACGAAAAAGGCCAGGTGGTGAACCGCTGGCTATCCTCGGGCTTTCTGGCTTCCTCGGCCGCGTCCAACGAAACCGGCCTGCTGGACTTCAAATTTACCCGTGCCTTAGGCATGCTGGGTATCGACTGTCAGGCGCGACTCTGTCACGCCCCGACCGTGTCGGCCCTGGCCCCCAGCTTTGGGCGCGGTGCCATGACCAACCACTGGGTGGACATCAAGAACGCCAACGTGGTGATTGTGATGGGCGGCAACCCTGCCGAAGCCCATCCGGTCGGTTTCAAATGGGTGATTGAGGCCAAAATCAAGAACAAGGCCAAGGTCATTGTGGTGGACCCACGCTTTAACCGTACAGCCGCTGTTGCCGATATCTTCTCGCCCATCCGCGCTGGCTCGGACACCGCCTTTTTGATGGGCATGGTGCGCTGGCTGCTGGAGAACGACAAGATTCAGCACGAGTACGTGCGCGCCTACACCAATGCCTGCCTGATTGTGCGTGACGACTTCGCATTTGACGAAGGCATGTTCTCCGGCTTCGATCCGAAAACCAAGATCTACGACAAGTCCTCCTGGACCTACGCGCTAGACGAGAACGGCGAAGTGATGCGCGACAACAGCATGACGCATCCACGCTCCGTGCTGCAGTTGTTAAAAGCGCACGTGGACCGCTACACGCCCGAAGTCGTGGAGAACATTACCGGCGTCAAACAGGCCGACTTCCTGCAGATTGCCGAGATTATTGGCTCCTGTTCGGCCAAGAACAAAACGCTGACCTGGCTATATGCGCTGGGCTGGACGCACCATACCGGGGGCGCACAGATCATTCGTGGCGCCGCCATGATTCAGCTCTTGCTGGGCAATATCGGCATGGCCGGGGGCGGTGTGAACGCCTTGCGCGGTCACTCCAATATCCAGGGCTATACCGACCTGGGCCTGCTGTCCTTGCGCTTGCCAGGTTATATGAACCTGCCCTCGGACAATCAGCAAACACTGGCGCAGTACCTGGAAGAAACCACGCCCAAAGACGTATTGCCCGGTCAGGTGAATTACTGGAAAAACACACCCAAGTTCTTCATCTCTTTGCTCAAGAACCTGTACGGCAAGCACGCCACGCCCGCTAACGATTTCGCTTTTGATCTGCTGCCCAAATGGGATCGCAGCTACGACATGCTGGCCTACTTCGACATGATGTATGAAGGCAAGGTCAACGGGTACTTCGCACAAGGTTTTAACCCGCTGGCCGCGATGCCGGACAAGAACAAGACGTCCAAGGCCCTGTCCAAGCTGAAGTTCCTGGTTATTGTGGACCCACTGGTCACCGAGACCTCGAACTTCTGGCGCAATGAAGGTCAGTTCAACGACATCAAGACAGAAGAAGTCATGACAGAGGTGTTCCGCCTGCCGTCGAACTGTTTTGCTGAAGAGGACGGTTCCATCGTGAACTCGGGCCGCTGGTTGCAATGGCACTATGCCGGCCAGCAACCTCCCGGTCTGGCCCGTCATGATCCCAACATCCTGGGCGACATCATGATGGAACTGCGTCGCCTGTACGAAGAAGAAGGTGGTGCCTGTCCCGAACAAGTCCTGAACATGACCTGGGACGCCGACACCTATCACGACCCGCATTTCCCGCATCCGGAAGAAGTGGCCAAAGAGGCCAATGGCTATGCACTGGCTGATGTTTTCGACGAGAACGGCACGCAGATTCTACGCAAGGGCCAGTTGCTGGATAGCTTTGCGCAATTGCGCGATGACGGCACGACACAAAGCTACTGCTGGGTATTTACCGGTTCCTGGACCGAGAAAGGCAACCAGATGGCTAATCGGGACAACACCGATACGGGCTTGGGCAACACCCCTGGCTGGGCATGGGCATGGCCTGCCAACCGACGCATTTTGTACAACCGCGCCTCTATGGATGAAATGGGCAGACCCTGGGATGAGCATCGCCAGATTTTGCATTGGGACGGCCAGCAATGGACCGGGGCGGATGTTCCGGACTTCCCGGCCAACCTGCCTCCTGGTAGCCCAGCAGCGCCTTTCATTATGCTGCCCGAAGGGCTGGGCCGCTTGTTCTCGGAAAAAGGTATTAATGACGGCCCCTTCCCCGAACACTACGAGCCGGTAGAAAGCCCCATTGCGAAAAACCCGCTACACGAAAACGTAACGCATAACCCGACCGCACGGATTCTTTCCAATGACGCCGAGCGCATGGGCAATCGTCACGATTACCCGTATGTGGCCACCACCTACTCCATTACCGAATTGTTCCGCCACTGGACCAAGCACTCTTATCTGAATGCCATGTTGCAGCCTGAACAGTTCGTGGAAATTGGCGAACAACTGGCGGCTGAAAAAGACATCCGCCACGGCGACACCGTCAAAGTCACAACCAAGCGCGGTTACATCACCGCCAAGGCGGTGGTGACCAAACGCATGCGCACCCTGACCGTTGCCGGCCAGCAGGTGCAGCAAATTGGTATCCCCTGCCACTGGGGCTTTGAAGGTGAAACCCGCAAGGGTTTTCTGGCCAATACGCTGTCCCCCGGCGTTGGCGATGCCAATACGCAAACACCGGAGTTCAAAGCCTTTCTGGTCAATGTCGAGAAAATGAAGGGAGCCACGGCATGAATTCGCAAAACATAGTACGCCGTTCGGCCACCAACTCGGTCACACCAGCCCCACAGGTGCGTGATCACCAGATGGAAGTGGCCAAGCTGATTGACGTGTCCATCTGCATTGGCTGCAAAGCTTGCCAGGTCGCCTGCAATGAATGGAACGATTTGCGCGGCCAGGTGGAAGAAAACGTCGGCGTGTACGACAACCCCAGCGACCTGAGCCCCGACAGTTGGACCTTGATGCGCTTTACCGAGCACGAGGACGAAGCAGGCAAGCTGGAATGGCTGATCCGCAAGGACGGCTGCATGCACTGCGAAGACCCCGGCTGTCTGAAAGCCTGCCCGGTTCCCGGCGCGATTGTTCAATATGCCAATGGCATTGTGGATTTTCAGTCCGACCTGTGCGTGGGCTGCGGTTATTGCGTGGCCGGCTGTCCTTTCGATGTGCCCCGTATTTCCAAGAAAGACCATAAAGCCTACAAGTGCACCCTGTGTTCGGACCGCGTTACCGTGGGCCAGGCCCCTGCTTGCGCCAAAACCTGCCCGACCGGCGCCATTGCGTTTGGCTCAAAACAGGAAATGAAGGATCTGGCCCTGAGTCGTATTGAGGACTTGAACGAGCGCGGCTATGAAAACGCAGGTCTGTACGATCCTCAAGGTGTTGGTGGCACCCATGTCATGTACGTGCTGCAACACGCGGACGATCCGCAGCGCTACGCGGGCCTGCCCAAAGACCCGCAGATCAGCTCTGTGGTGGATGGCTGGAAAGACGTACTCAAACCTGCTGCTGCCGTAGCTGGTGCGGTGGCGGTGGCCGGTATGGCAGCCCACTTCATCGGTGTGGGCCCCAACAGCGTGGACGAGGACGAAGAACACGAGCACGACAAGGCAACGCAAGGAGACGATCATGAACAAGAAAAGTAATCTTGTGCTGCGCACCCCATTCCGTGAGCGGCTATGTCATTGGGCCGTTGTGCTCTGCTTTTTCCTGGCTGCCACCTCGGGGCTATCCTGGTTCTACCCCTCTTTTTCCTGGTTAAGTTCCTTTCTGGGCACCCCGCAATTGGCACGCGTTCTGCATCCCTTTTTAGGGATCGCAGTTTTCGTTGGCCTTGGCTATATGTTCACCCGCTTCGTAAAGTACAACCTGCCCGCCAAAACCGATCTGATCTGGTTTCGTAACGTCAAAGGCGTGATCCTGAACAACGCCAAGCAGCCATTGAAAATCGGCAAATACAATGCCGGTCAAAAAGTACTGTTCTGGCTGATCATGCTGTCTATCGTCACGCTGCTGATATCGGGCCTGATCATGTGGCGCGCGTACTTTGCCGAGTTCTTCTCCATTCCCGTTCTGCGTCTGGCCATCCTGATCCACTCCGTGGCTGGGATTGGGCTGATCTTGCTGATTCTGGGCCATATTTATCTGGCGATCTGGGTGCGCGGCTCCATCACCGGCATGGTGACAGGCTATGTTTCCAAAGCTTGGATACGCCATCATCACGATCGCTGGCATGAAGAGCTGCAAGCGACCAAGAAAGACGTGAAGGAAGGCAAGGCATGAACGAAGTTCCTGTCCGTCGTTCCGTTCCATCGGAAGAGTCCACCCGGCACTTTGACCCCATCCTGCGGCCTGAATTGCATGAGCTGTACACCGCCCGCGCGGCCCGTTTGCGCGAACTGGCTGCAGGCCATGAGCTGGAGGCCTATCTGCTTTTGGCCGCCGATGTCGCTCAGGCTCAGGCTCAGGCTCAGGCTCAGGCAACAGTTTCACCTGAAAGCCGTTCCAATGCCGTGGCCGTTGATCCTGTAGAGATCGCTCGCCAAGGTACATGGGTAACGCATCTGGATACCATGCTGGACCAGCTTATCCCTGGTGCTTCACCAGCAATTACCCCACATCTGGATGCCCTGCGCGCCATGAGCACCCAGGCGCGTCTGGATGCAGGTCTGGCCCTGGCCCAACACCAATTCCATTCCGTATCCCAGGCCCTGGCTCCTTTTTTGTGGGCGGCTTTTTCTCTGGACGTGGCTTTGGCAGCACGGACAGTGCCTTTGCCTGTGGCCAGCAGTGAAGAGTCCCCCAGTTGCCCGGTTTGTGGCAGTGCCCCTGTCGCCAGCCTGATCTATAAGGGCACCCGACAAGGTCTGCGCTATTTGCACTGCTCCTTGTGCGAGAGCCAATGGCATATGGTTCGCGCCAAATGCACCAACTGCGCCGATGCGGGCGATCTGGACTACCTGAGCTTCGACTCCACCGAAGCCGTGGTGCGTGCGGAAAGCTGCGGTCACTGCCACAGCTATCTGAAGGTGATCTCACAGGAACGCGAACCCAATGCAGAAAGTGTCGCGGACGACTTGGCGACGCTGGTACTGGATGATGCAGCAAGCGCAGAAGGTTATGGCCGCACCGGCCTGAACCCCTTTGCATTGCCTGATCAAGCCCTGTAAAGAAAAGCCCGGATTGGCAGCATGCGGATCCGGGCTTTTTTTCACACCTGTTTCACTACCCGCTTCAATCTCTGCACCAGGCACACTCTGTGCTCTGCGCTTCTCGCTGCATGATCAAAAGCAGTCGACAACCCCCTATTACAGACAGGCAAACTCTTCATCGCCCACAATGAGCAATGAACGATTGATCATTCGCCCCTCATCATAGAGATACGATTTGTTGTCCGGGTATTGGTTTTCTGAGATATCACAGGCCCTATAATCAAGAATGATTCCTGTTTAGCTTTCTGCAATCTGACCTTGATGAAAACCTCCTTACCCCGCTTTCTGCTCAGTGCCGCCACGCTCTGCCTGGCCTGCACGCTGCCCGCCCAAGCCCAACAAACTACCCGCCCCTGGAACGAATCAGTGGGCCCCACCATCGTGGATCAGCAACAAAGCCTATACCGCTTCGAGACGCTGATCATGTCCTCGGAAGACGGCAAGCGGCACTACAAAATACAGATAGGCACCCCGAACCGCCCCGCTCCCGCACGCGGTCATCCGGTGATTTATATGGTCGATGGCAATGCCGCCATGGCCAGTATTGATGTGGACGACCTGAAAGCCATCAGCAGCCTGTCTGCGCCGGTACTGGTCGCCATTGGCTACGACACCGAAGCACGTCACGATGTGATTGCCCGCTCCTTCGACTACACGCCTCCGGTCACGGAGAACGGCGTCAGCAAGCCGGTGGAAGTACGGGGTCGTTTAGGGGGCGGCGCCGATATTTTTCTGGACTATATAGAAACGCACATCAAGCCTGCAGTAGAAGCGCGCGAGCCTATTGATCGCTCCCGCCAGACGCTGTGGGGCCACTCTTATGGTGGCCTGTTTACCTTGCATACCCTGTTTACCCACCCTGATCTGTACCAGCGGTACGTGGCGGGCGATCCTTCACTGTGGTGGTACGACGGAATTCTGGTCAAGACGGCTCAGACCTTTGATACAAGGCGGGCCAAGGACAAGCAGATCGCCATCATGGTCGGCGGACAGCGCCGCAGTACATCCATGAGCAATGCTGCGGCACAATGGTCCACACAGGATATGGCCAAGCATTTGCAAGAGGCCGGGCTGAACGTCAGCTACGAGAACTTCAGCGAGCTGAACCACGGGCAGATGCTGGCCGCCTCCTTGAAACCCGCCCTGCGAATTGCGGCCCAACCGTGATGCCTTCGAACCGAAAGCATCACCACTGAGCACCACATCAGTGCCCTGCCCTCAAGGGCGCTGAGCCGCCCCCACAAAGCCGCCATCGGGCAAGGTCAATACATTGAAAGGCGCCGGTTCAACCTCCGGCCCCTTAGTATGAATGCCATCAATAATGGCGCCTTGTTGCGGCGCTGTGCGCGATAGGGATCGCTCCCTATAGTTGCTGGCACAGGTACTTGATTTCCAGGTACTCGTCGAGACCGTAGCGTGAACCTTCGCGGCCCAGGCCAGATTGTTTGATGCCCCCAAATGGGGCTACTTCGTTAGAGATCAGACCGGTGTTTACACCAACCATGCCGTACTCCAAGGCCTCACCCATCCGCCAGACTCGCGCGTTGTCCCGGGTGAACAGGTAGGCGGCCAAGCCATATTCGGTATCGTTGGCCATGGCAATGGCCTGTTCTTCAGTGTCAAAGCGGAACAATGGAGCCACTGGGCCGAATAACTCTTCACGGGCCACACGCATGGCTGAGCTCGCCTCCCCCAAGACCGTGGGCAAGAAGTAGGTCCCGCCTAAGGGGTGGGGTTTACCGCCTAGCAGAACACGGGCCCCGTGTTCAAGGGCATCCTCAATCAGCTCACTCAGATGATCGACGGCTTTTTGCTCGATTAATGGGCCTTGTTCTACCCCCTCATCCATCCCGTTGCCCACTTTCAGAGTGGCAACACGTTCGCTTAAGCCTTTGGCAAAACGATCATAAATGCCGTCCTGCACCAGAAAACGGTTAGCACATACACAAGTCTGACCACTGTTGCGGTATTTAGAGGCTATCGCTCCCTCAATGGCGGCATCCAGATCGGCATCATCAAAGACGATGAACGGAGCGTTGCCACCCAACTCTAACGACAGACGTTTGATGGTAGGAGCACATTGCGCCATCAGCAAACGACCCACTTCGGTCGAGCCGGTAAACGATAGCTTGCGCACAATGGGACTTTCCGTCAACGCAGCCCCCACCACGCTGGACGAGCCTGTGACCAATTGGAATACACCGGCAGGAATACCCACCTGCTCGGCCAGCGCCGCCAAGGCCAGGGCGGTCAGGGGAGTCAGGCTGGCAGGACGAACAATAATGCTGCAACCCGCAGCCAAAGCAGGCGCTACCTTGCGAGTAATCATGGCCGCAGGGAAGTTCCAGGGAGTAATGGCCGCACACACACCCACAGGCTGCTTGACCACCACAATGCGTTTGTCCGACTGGGGGTGCCCCATCACATCGCCGTATACGCGCTTGGCTTCTTCGCTGAACCACTCTACAAAGGAGGCGGCGTACAGCACTTCACCGCGCGCCTCCGCCCAGGGCTTGCCCTGCTCCAGGGTCATGATGGTGGCCAGGTCATCTGCATTGGCAACCATGGCGTCGAACCAGGCGCGCAACAACTTGGCACGTTCGTGCCCACTGCGTGCCTGCCATTCGCGCTGAGCCACTTCAGCATCGCTGATGACCATTTCAACTTCTGCTTTAGCCAGGCTGGCGACATTGGCCAGGCGCTCGCCCGTAGCAGGGTTCAGAACGGCAAAGGTATTGCCATCCGCTGCGCTGACCCAACCCCGAGCCGTCCAGGACTGATCGTTAGCCAGGCGGGGATTGTTCAGTTTATGAATCAATGATGCCGCTATAGTGTTCATTATGGTCGACCTATTTCTAAAATGATGAACCCGATCAAAAACATCAAGGTCAAACAATCGGAGCCTCAAAGAACTGAGGCTCCAGTTTACCTACAGAACATCCATATCGCTTAGGCCATCGTCATCAGGCTTGCATTCCCTCCAGCAGCAGCCGTATTAACGCTCAAGACTCGCTCCTGAACCAGTCGCTCCAACGCAATCGCATGGTCTCCTGGAGCTAATGCCGTAATACTGACAATCATTCCCTCTCGGGCCGCGATCCGTTGCTGCCAACGTTGCAATGAACTGGCCTGTCCGTGATGCAGCATGGCATCAATGTAGCAGCGCTCCAGATCATCAGACAGCGTAATGGCCGAACGCAGCAAGGCTGGCAAACGTGCATGTAGTCTCTGTGCCTGCTCATCATGCGCATCCCATACCATCTGACTGCCAACAGCCAACACGGCGCACAATTGCGCGATACGATCGCGCTCATTATCTGCCACGCCCAACACGGCCTGGCGAGGCACTAAGCGATAGGTGTTGGACTCCCCCGTTGGCCCACGCAGCTCAAAGCGTTGGTTACTGAAAAACGTCATCGGAGTACGCGTTGGAGCCAGTTCCGGATGCTGATCCAACCAATTGGCCAAGGCTTGTCGCGCAGACTCCTGTGGGTTCCCTAAGAACTGGCCTGCCCCGTCTGTGCCGAAAGGCTGACTGAGCGCCTGTTCGGGCCGCTCAGCTAATAAGCGATACAGGTACAAAGGTCCACCTGCTTTGGGCCCTGTTCCAGACAAACCCTCTCCACCAAACGGCTGTACTCCCACGACCGCCCCCACCGTATTGCGATTGACATACATATTCCCCACATGGCTGCGCGCCACAACATAGTCAATCGTTTCATCAATACGGGTATGCAAACCCATGGTCAGACCATAGCCCTTGGCCCGGATCTGCTCCAGCACTGCATCCAGTTGATCACGGCGATAACGCAGCAAGTGCAGTACCGGGCCAAATACCTCTTGCGTCAAATCGGACAGATCGGGCAGCTCAATCAAGGTTGGCGCAATGAACGTACCGTGGGCCGTTGTCAAGGTGCGGGCGGCTTCACCGCCCAGACTCAACTGATGGACGATATGACCCTTGGCACGCATTTTTGCAATATGGCGCTCAATCCCCTCTTGAGCCCGCTGATCAATCACCGGACCAATATCATTAGCCCACTCAATAGGATTGCCTACCCGCAATTGAGCCATCGCGCCCTGCAGCATGGTGATCAAACGATCTGCCGCTTCTTCTTGGACAAATAAAACCCGCAAAGCCGAACAACGCTGCCCGGCGCTATCGAAAGCCGATACGATCACATCCTGCACAACCTGCTCAGTCAATGCAGACGAATCGACAATCATGGCATTTTGACCACCTGTCTCCGCAATCAGAGGCACCGGTCCCCCATGCCGACCGATACGTTGGGCAACCGTCGCCTGCAAACCACGAGCCACTTCGGTTGAGCCAGTAAACATAACGCCTTGCACACGATCATCCGAAGTCAACTGTGGCCCCACCACACTGCCTCGACCAATCACCAGTTGCACAGCCTGGCGCGGCACACCCGCGTCCCACAAGATACGAACCGCTTGGGCGGCAATCAAGGAGGTCTGCTCCGCCGGCTTGGCCAACACCGTATTGCCCGCCGCCAGAGCAGCAGCCACCTGACCCGTGAAAATCGCCAAGGGGAAGTTCCAGGGGCTGATACACACGATTGGCCCTAGCGGTCGATGGCTGTGATTGGAAAACTGGACCTGTACTTGCTGGGCGTAATAACGCAGAAAATCCACCGCTTCACGGACCTCGGCAATCGCATTGGCATAGGTTTTACCCGCCTCGCGCACCAGTATTCCCATCAGAGGCTGCATTTGCGCCTCCATGCCATCAGCAGCCCGCAGCAACATTGCCGCACGCTCGGCAGGCTCGACCGTAGCCCATTGAGGAAAATACTGACTGGCCGTCTGCAAGGCCAATTCCACCTGCTGCGCTGTCGCACTGTATACCTGACCGAGCTGATCACGATGATCCGCTGGATTTACGATCGCCGTCACAACAGCTGCGGCCACATCATCATGCGGCGTCTCCGTGCCCAACATGGCTTGCACCTGCATAGACGTGCTCGCTTCCTGCTGCAAGGTTTGCGAAAGCGTCTTTAACTGTTGCTCATCGGCTAGATTCAGTCCCCATGAGTTGGGGCGAGATGCACCATACAAATCGCGTGGCAAGGCAATGCCAGCATGCGGCAAGCCAAGCTGCCCCTCTTGCGCGGCCATTTGCTCGACCTGCAACACAGGATCACGCACCAGTTCGCCCAGCGCGATGCTCTCGTCCGCGACCTGATTCACAAACGACGTATTGGCCCCATTTTCCAGCAAGCGCCGCACCAGATACGCCAACAAGGTCTCATGCGTACCAACGGGTGCATAAATGCGGCAAGGTCGCCCCAACTTGCCTTGCTCGGGGTGGCCCACCACCTGCTCGTACAAGGGTTCCCCCATCCCGTGCAAGCACTGGAATTCATACTGTCCCGAATGATACTGATCAGGCCCAGCCAGCTCATAAATGCTAGCCAGTGTCTGAGCATTATGAGTGGCAAACTGGGGATAGATTTGCTCTGGTGCGGCCAGCAGTTTGCGTGCGCACGCGACATACGACAGATCAGTGTAGGGCTTACGCGTATAGACCGGATAACCTTCCAGGCCGTCTAACTGCGCCCGTTTGATTTCACTGTCCCAATACGCACCTTTGACCAGACGAACCATCAAACGCTGATTACTGCGACGGGCCAGATCAATGACATAGTCAATGACATACGGGCATCGCTTTTGGTAGGCCTGGATCACAAAGCCAATTCCTTTCCAGCCCCGCAAGTCTGGCTCGAAACAAAGCCGCTCCAACAGGTCCAGGGAAATCTCCAGGCGATCGGCCTCCTCGGCGTCAATATTCAGACCAATATCGTAGTGACATGCCAGACGGGCCAGCTTTAACACCAAGGGATACAACTCTTCGTGCACCCGGTCAATCTGGGCACGGCTGTAACGCGGATGCAAGGCAGATAACTTGATGGAAATCCCTGGGCCGTCATAAACGCCACGGCCATTAGAGGCCTTGCCAATGGCATGAATAGCCTGCTCGTAATCTTGCAGATAGCGTTGGGCATCGGCCGCCGTCAATGCCGCCTCACCGAGCATGTCGTAGGAATAACGAAAGCCCTTGGCCTCCAGGGAGCCTGCGTGTTGCAAGGCTGCCTGGATGGTTTCACCCGTCACAAACTGCTCGCCCATCATGCGCATTGCCATATCCACCCCTTTGCGAATCAGGGGTTCACCACCTTTGGCGATCAGGCGCCCCAGCGAGGCCGACATTCCAGTTTCGCTATAGGTGGATACCAGTTTGCCCGTCACCATCAAGCCCCACGCGGCGGCGTTGACAAAGATGGGCGTGCCTTTCTTGCCGACGTGTTGACGCCAATTGCCATGACTGATCTTGTCGCGAATCAAGGCATCGCGTGTTGCCGTATCAGGGATACGCAACAAGGCCTCGGCCAGACACATCAGGGCAATGCCTTCCTGGGACGACAAGGAAAACTCCTGTAAGAGGCCCTGCACCAGTCCCGACTTGCCGGTGGCGGTTTTACGCTGTCGCAACGCTCCGGCAACCCGCAGTGCCAAAGCCTGCGCCCGGGTCGCCATCTCACCCGGTAAACGAGCCTGCTCCAACAGACTGGGCACAAGCTCGGTTTCTGGACGCAGCCAGGCCCGAGTAATGGCTTGCCGCAACGTGGATTGCTCCAACCAAGGCGTCAAAGCGGCAAAGGAGTGGACTGCTGCACGAACTGGCGACGCGCACGCACCTTGTTGTAGGACCATGAACTACCCCTGCAATAAATACGAAAGACAGATTGATGACAAATTTTTCGCTATTATTAAGGAATAAATGTAAAATTTCTCACTATATTCACACAGATCTATAGTGAAAAATAAACCATGAAAGACCAAGAGCACCAACTTGACAAGCAAGACCTGAAAATTCTGGACTTGCTCCAGCAAGACGGACGTATTGCCAACACAAAACTGGCCGAAGCCGTTGCCCTGTCTCCAACGGCAGCTCTGGCTCGGGTGCAACGTCTGACACGAGAAGGCTATATCCTGGGCTACGAGGCCCGGCTCAATCCGGCCAAGCTCAAGGCAGGGATGTTGGTGTTTGTTGAAGTATTGTTAGACCGCACCACGCCCAACGTATTTGAAGAGTTCAAGCTGGCGCTGCAGGATCGACGCGAGGTCATGGAGTGCCATATGGTGGCTGGTGGCTTTGACTACCTGCTCAAAACCCGCCACGAAGATATGAGTGCGTACCGGGACTTTGCCGGTCGCGTGCTATGGAAACTACCCGGTATCCGAGAAACCCGCACCTTTGCCGTCATGGAAGAGGTCAAAAGCTCTATGGCCCTGGATTTAAGCCGGATCTGGTAACTGAGATAGTTCTTTAGGGGCGCCGTCCGCGCCCATCTTACCGTCGAGCCAAGCCGTCCTGCGCGATGCCAAGCGCAACGCTGAGGCGGCCCGACCTTGCCATTGTTACCTGCTGATCGGCCAGCGCGTCACTCACCCAAGGAGGGATGTGAACTTACCCACAGCACGGTGGCGTCCTGCTCGCCACCAGAAATACAGGCATGTCCCATCGCGCTGTCAAAGTAACAGGAGTCTCCACTTTCCAGCTCCAGAGGCGCATAAAAATCCGTGTGTATCACCACCGTCCCTGTCAACACATAGATGAACTCCTCGCCATCATGCCGCAACAAGGTCTTAAAGGCCTTGGAGTCATGCGCCTTGATCGTCGTTACCAAGGGGATAAATTGCTTATCTGCAAGATCGCTATGCAAAATTTCATAACTGTACTGACGCGTATCGTGCACCACCCCTTCCCCCCGTCGAGACACGCTGCGTCTACCTAGGGGCGTGGGTTTGGAAGTGTGGCCAAACAGCTCGCCCACATGCACATCTAATCCTTGGGCCAGGGCAGCGATTTTTTCGTACGTCGGAGAGAGCTGCCCATTTTCAATCTTGGATAAGGCCGAGGCAGAAATCCCCGATCGCTCACTTAATTGTTGCAGGGTCAATTTGGCCTGACGGCGTAATTGATTCAGTTTGACGGCCAATACATTGACGGGATCATCAGGGGGGGTCATGGCAGTTTTTAAGGCTTCCTGGATGCACTACCTATGGAAAACCCTTAAAGAGGATTTTCCGATATGGCAATATTATTTCGTATAAGAAATTTTTTTCTCAAAATTACAGGCATGCGCCTGTACGTTGATGGTAGATCACATGCAAATCCTGGATCAAGCTCAAACTGAGCACTCCATGCCTTTCGATCGTCTTTTTGATGCGATCGAATCCATGTTCATTGAAGGCTGCAACGTGCCTTTACGGCATAACCACGCCATTGAAAACTCCGGTCACGCAACCGGCACCCTGCTGCTGATGCCCGCCTGGCAAGCCGGTAAACATCTGGGCCTGAAAACCGTGTCCATTTTCCCGGACAATAACACTCAGGGCCTGCCTGGCCTGCACTCAACCTATACCCTGTTTGATGCGACTACAGGCAAACCACTGGCGGCCTTGAACGGCGATGTCATCACCTCCCGTCGTACCGCTGCCGCCTCGGCCCTGGCTGCACGCTGGCTCAGCCGCCCAGACTCGCAAACACTGCTGGTCGTTGGCGCAGGTCGGATTGCCAGCCTGCTGGCCGATGCCTATCGCACCGTCCGCCCCATCCGCACGGTCTTGGTCTGGGATCGGAATGCCGACAATGCTCTCGCCTTGGTCGAACGGCTAAACCGCGATGGCTTTGACGCTCATCATGTGCGTGAGCTGGAAAGCGCTGCACGACAAGCTGACATCATTACCTGCGCCACCCTGGCCACCGAACCGCTGATTAAAGGCGAATGGCTGCAGGCTGGCACTCATCTGGATCTGATCGGTAGCTTCATGCCCACCATGCGCGAGAGCGATGATGCCTGCTTTACACGCGCCACCATTTTTGTTGATACCGATGAAGCAGCGATGAAATCGGGCGACATTCTGGAACCCATCAAATCCGGAAAATTCGATCCGGCTGACATTACCGCCACGCTGGAAGATCTGTGCCAGGGCCGACACCCTGGCCGCCAGAGTGCCGACGAAATCACACTGTTCAAAGCCGTTGGCACAGCCTTGGAAGACCTGGCTGCCGCGACACTGGCTTATGACCTTTGGCAAGAACAATCCTCTACTTTTACACCGGGCTGATTGGCTCAACGCGAACCAATAACAAGGAAACCCCTCATGACGGCAAACGTCACCCCTCCCGCACAACGTGCCTCCGCCAAGCGCGTTCTTCTGGCTAGCCTGACAGGCAGTTCTATTGAATGGTTTGATTATTTTCTGTACGGCACAACCGCCGCACTCGTTTTTAACAAGCTGTTTTTCCCTACCTTCGACCCTGTCGTCGGTTTAATGCTGGCCTACCTCTCCTTTGCCCTGACCTTCTTCATTCGTCCCTTGGGCGGTTTGATCTTTGCCCATATTGGGGACCGAATCGGACGCAAGAAAACCCTGGTCATCACCTTATCCATGATGGGCGGGGCTACCGTTCTGATTGGACTGCTGCCTGGCTACGATACGATCGGCGTCTGGGCCCCCATTTTGCTGGTGCTGCTGCGTCTGATTCAAGGTTTGGGGATTGGTGGAGAATGGGGCGGAGCCTTGTTACTGGCCTATGAGTATGCGGCGCCGAACCGACGCGGGCTGTTTGGTAGCGTTCCGCAGATGGGAGTGACCATTGGCATGCTGCTGGCCACCTTGGCCATGACCTTGATGAGCCTGCTGCCCGATGAGCAGTTCATGAGCTGGGGCTGGCGCATCCCCTTCCTGGCAAGCGCCGGACTGGTTTTTCTTGGCCTATGGGTACGTAATGGCATTGATGAGACACCGGACTTTCAAAAAGCCAAGCAGGAGGGTCAAGTCGCCAAAATGCCATTGGTTGAAACCTTGCGAGACCATTGGCGTGAAGTGCTGATCGCCATCGGTGCCAAGATTGTGGAAACGGCGCCATTTTATTTGTTCTCGACCTTTGTAGTCAGCTACGCCACCAGCAGCACATTGCAGTACGAACGTTTTGATGTTCTTAACGCGGTGACCGTCGCCACGCTGGTCACCACCTTCTGCATTCCACTGATGGGACTGCTGTCTGACTATATTGGCCGCGTCAAAGTATTTATTGCTGGGGCAGTAGCCATGGCCTTGTTTGCCGTCCCTTACTTCCTGCTGCTTGACCAACGTTCTACCACATCCCTGATGATTGCTACGGTGGTTGCCCTGGGTCTGATCTGGGCACCGATTACCGCCGTGCTGGGCACCATGTTTTCGGAGATTTTCGCCACACGTGTCCGCTATACCGGCATTACCCTGGGTTATCAAATCGGTGCCGCCTTGGCCGGTGGGACAGCACCACTGATCGCAACATGGCTCATGAGTCGTTACGACGGCTCCTGGGTGCCTGTCGCGGTCTACATTATCGTTGCCGCGCTCATCTCGATTGCTGCCGTGTCAGCCGTACGAGTCCGCAAACCAGAATAAGCCAACAACAAGCGTGTTCGCCACGCTTTCCCAGACCGCCGATAAACCCCAGGTTCGATAACTTGGGGTTTATTTTTTTGTGCGCCAAGCCAAGCAATCAGACCGTCGATCACAGCAGCATGATCTGCTCCTGGCAGACTCTCCTGCGCTGGGCTGCAGATGCCACACAGTGATCCGAGCAACAACATTAAGATGCCGCACACCAGGCGATACCGGTAAACTGTCGCTAAATCCTTTATTTTGCAGTTCTTTTTGATGTCACCCATCGTGCCCCATACC
>JTFO01005207.1_pt1 | contig 25128 bp, 26 predicted proteins | sample 235411 | NCBI WGS metagenome assembly JTFO01 (sample SAMN03067590, study PRJNA260953) | activated sludge metagenome | biome: Sludge; feature: Wastewater; isolation source: CETP activated sludge from laboratory augmented bioreactor treating... | place: India:Gujarat | collected 2013-04
AGCGTTTCGCTCTAGCCGCTTAAGGCTGGGCCACTGCACTAATTTGTCTTTGGGTTAGGTAGGGCAACCTACAGCAGTGTTATTTACAAAGAATCGAATCGGCCTGTGCCACGTAGTCCGGTTCTAAAACTTAGTGGATCGCCAAGGAAAGGCCTGTCAATTGGCATAGTCCAAGGTTAAAACTTAAAATTAATTGACTACACATGTAGAACTGTCTGTGGACGGCTTGCGGACGGGGGTTCAATTCCCCCCGACTCCACCAAGAAATCCCAAGAAACCCAACAGCGTAACGGCTGTTGGGTTTTTTGTTTTCTGCTTGCTCAACAACGCTTTAGGGTCATAATAATCCCTTCATTTACAACACAAGAGGGGATCAATATGTCTCGTTGGGTGTTCTATTGCGCGCCAGGGACCTGCGCGCTCGCAACCCATATTGCACTGCATGAAGCAGGGGCAGACTTTGATGTGGTCAAGCTGGATTTTGGTGCCAATCAACAGCAAAGCCCGGAGTTTCTGCGTGTCAATCCCAAGGGGCGTGTTCCGGCACTGGTGACAGAGCAGGGAACATTGACAGAAACCCCGGCTTTGCTGGCTTTTGTGGCACAGAGCTTTCCGGCTGCCAAGCTGGCACCGTTGAATGATCCTTTTGCATTCGCCCGTATGCAGGAGCTGCACAGCTACCTGGCATCTACGGTGCACGTGGCCCACGCGCACAAGCGTCGTGGCTCTCGTTGGGTCGATGATCCTGCTGTGGAAGAAGCCATGCGCGCTAAGGTTCCGCAAAACATGACGGCGTGTGCGGCTTATCTGGAATCCTTGATTGTTGGTCCCTGGGCGTTGGGCGAGCAATTCAGTGTGGCCGATGCGTATCTGTACACCGTGGGTGGCTGGCTGGAGGGGGATGCCGTTGATATGAGCCAATTCCCTAAACTAAGTGCCTATCTGGAGCGGGTTGGCGCGCGCGAGGCTGTGCGTAAGGCCGTGGCCGAGGCCGCTGCCTGAGCACGTTGCTACCTTGGGGAGTCTCACAGGCTCATTCAGGGCTCAAACAATAAACCTAAGCTTATTCGTTGCAGGGGAGCGGTTTTTCTAGGCCTTGCTCTCCTGCACCTGTTTTTCTGCTGCCACCGCCTGCATCGCGCTGCCAATGAAATCGTCCCCTTGGCGGATTAAGGCTGCTGATGCCGCCTCCACATCCCGAGCCTCTTTATTCTGACTCAGCTTGGTTTTGCCGATCAGGCTAGTGATCTCAATTTCAATCCCGACGATGGCTTTGAGCATGGCGTCGATATAGTCCTTGGGCCCATCCGTCATCTTCCAGGGCACGGGCTGGCTGGCTTCGTGGATGCGGGTCAAGCGCGCCACGGCACCGCGAACATAGCGTTCCTCATCGCGTATCGTCACCTGCCCATAGGCATGGGCCACGATGTAGTTCCAGGACGGGACTTGCTTATGTGTTTCCAGCTTGCTGGGAAACCATTGCGGAGAGATATAGGCGTCCCCTGCTCGGAATATCACCATCACTTCGTCGCCGTTCTCCAGGTCTTGCCATACGGGGTTGTTTCTGGCGACGTGACAGTGCAATACCCCTTGTGCGCCTTCTTTAGGATGCAGCATGAAGGGCAGGTGATTCGCACTTAAACCACTTTTGCCATTGGCGACCAGAATGCCCAACGGATGCTGGGCGATCAGCTCGTGCAGTGGTTCAGGTCGGGATTCATTGAAGTGTGCGGGGATATACATCGTCGTCTGTCTGGGCTTGGGATTGAGGATCAATGTGTCTATTATTGGTCTATTCTGGCTCATTGAACTGTGCCAGTTTGGTGCTATTTTCATGGACCACAAACAATGTCTCGTACCGCCCATAATCCGAAGATTCCTTCCCTTGGTGAGCTGGATCGAAACGCAGGCGCCCTGGGGCGTCAGCTAGCGCAGAAGCTGCGCGAAGCAGTAAAAAACGGTGCGCTCAAACCGGGTGAATCCTTACCGTCCACGCGAGCCTTGGCGGCATCCTTGGGTGTGGCCCGTGGCACGGTCGTGGAAGCTTTCGAGCAATTGATTGCCGAAGGTTTTTTGGAGTCCTTGCCGGGCGTAGGCACTTATATCGCCCCGTCGCTGGGCCATCCCAAGGATGCCGCCAAGAAGCGCAGGGCGGCATCGCTGCCTGCCCAGCCTGCGCCACCCGCTGCCCAGCCATTCAATACGGTTGCGGCTCAATTCCAGCCTTTGCCGTCAGCCCCGTTTGCTGTGTCGATTCCCTTGGGTGCTGCTGCACCCGGACCTATCTGGCGACGCTTGGGAAATCGTTTGCGGGCACATGGTCAGGGCGCGCCAGGTGGCTATGGTGATCCTCAGGGTGCCTTGCCTTTACGGGAAGCCATCACGGAATGCGTGCGCCGTTCCCGCTCGGTACGCTGTGAGGCCGAGCAGGTAATTGTGACAACGGGCACTCAGCAAGGTTTGTTTCTGGCTTGTCTGGTCTTGATGAGCAGGCAGGATTTTGCCTGGGTAGAGAACCCGGCTTATCCCGGTATTACCGCGATTTTGAATACGGTAGGTTCGCCGGAACGTATGGTTCGTGTGCCTGTGGATGAAGAGGGGCTGAATGTGGCTGCGGGTATACGGTTGCAAGCCGATGCGCGGGTCGCCTTTGTGACTCCTTCGCATCAATACCCTTTGGGCATGCCCATGAGCATGGCGCGACGCAATGCCTTGCTGGCCTGGGCACGCGATAAATCCGCCTGGATTGTCGAGGATGATTACGACAGCGAGTTCCGCTATTCCGGCCATCCTTTTCCTGCCATGCAGGGCCTGGACCCGGAGCGGGTGATCTATCTGGGAACCTTCAGCAAGGTGCTGTTTCCCTCGCTACGTCTGGGCTATGCGATTGTGCCGCCACCGTTGGTACAGGCTTTTTGCGGAGCGCGAGTCCTGCTGGATCGGCATCCGCCCAGTGCAGACCAGCATGTCCTGGCCAGCTTTATTGCAGAGGGGCATCTGGAGCGGCATATTCGGCGTATGCGTGGGGTCTACACGCAATGCCGCAACCATCTTTTTGAGATTGTGCGTGATGTCTTGCCTGGTGATTTGACGCGTCTGCAACCCAGCGATCAAGGGATGCACTCGGTCTTGTGGTTGACCGCACAGATTGACGATGTGGCGGTGGCGCAGCGGGCCATGAAAGAGGGCGTGGCCGTGCGTCCTGTCTCTGCCATGTATCACGCCGGTGAGGGGCCCCCAGGGCTGATTTTGGGCCTGAGTGCGTTCAGTCCAGAGCAAATGAAGGAAGCGGCGCAGAAACTGGCGCGCATTATTTCTGAGCAGGCTCGACCTTCCAAGACCAAAAGAACGCCTTGAGTTCGATTCTCTTGATAAGTCTGTTGCAAAAGCTGGCGTGAGCCCGCTTTTTTACCATCTACTGCGATTGGCAAACCCTGGCCATTGCTTTCCTGCGAAGGACGCCAAAGAGCTCATTACGCTGGAACTGGCAGTAATGAGGTGCTGGCTGCCTGCTCAAGGGCCCTGCCCATATTGTGCAAGGTGTCGGAGCGGATAGCGGCATGTTGCCAGTACAAAGGTACATCCAGCCAAAGGCCGGGGGCGATCAAGGACAGTTCCTGGCAGGCTAAGGCATTGCTGACCATGGAGTCCGGTGCCAGACACCAGCCTAGGCCCAAAGCCGCCGCTTTCACAAAGCCGGTAGAGGTGGGCAGATAGTGGATGGGAGGGGTTACAGATTCAGTGGTGATCTGACGTATAAAACGCCACTGCAATTCGTCCTTGCGGTTAAAGACAATCATGGGGGCTTGGGCCAACGAGCCTGCGTCTACTTCTGAACTGAAGTACTGGGCTACAAATTCTGGAGAGGCAATGGCTTGGTAGCGCATGATGCCCAGTGCTTGAACTTTGCAACCTTGCAGGGGTGTCGGTTCGGCGGTGACGGCACCTAGTACGGAGCCATTGCGTATCAGTTCCAGCGTGTGGTCCTGGTCATCCACGCGCACATCAAACAGGTAGCCATGTTCCTGGCTTAGTTGGGAGAGGGCTTGCAGAAACCAGGTGTCCAGCGAGTCACTGTTGACCGCAATGGCGATGGGTCTACGTGAGCCAGTTCGCTCTGGCAGAAAATCGGCGACAGCCTCTGCTTCCAGGGTTTGCATGGGACGTACACGACGCAGCAGCAACTCGCCTGCTGGTGTAGGACGGCAAGGTGGTTGGCGCAGGACCAGAACCTGTCCCAGTCTGTCCTCCAGCGCTTTGATACGTTGCGAGACAGCCGACGTGGTGATGTATAGCTTGCGTCCGGCCGCTTCAAAGCTGCCTTCCTCCAGAACTGCCGTAAACGCTCTTAATTGCGGGTGCAACAGATCCATGATTCGCCTATATATTTAGAAATTCTTAATTAAGTAAAGAATAATTAGCTTTTCTTAAATCGTAAATGACAGCATCCTATCGCAATTGTTGAATTTCGTGGGTGGATGGCATGTTCTTCTCTGTGCTTGCGACTGGTTTTTTGACGGGTGCTGGCCTGATCATGGCCATAGGCACACAAAATGCCTTTGTCTTGCGGCAAGGGCTGGAGCGTAGGCATGTGGGCTTGGTGGTCGCTATCTGTGCCTTGGCCGATATCGTCTTGATTCTAGGGGGCGTGGCTGGCATTGGTACCTTGGTAGAGGAATGGCCAGGCTTGCTGCAAGTTCTGCGCTTTGGCGGCGCGGCTTTTCTTGCTTGGTATGGGCTGTTGGCCGCACAACGGGCTTGGACGGGCAAGGGCAGCTTGATGGCTGGGCAGGGTAGCGAGCGCAACCGTCGTCGTATCTTGCTCACTTGTCTGGCATTTACTTTTTTGAATCCTCACGTGTATCTGGATACGATGGTGCTGCTAGGTAGCCTGTCTACGCCGTATCCTGGCCACTTGCAGTGGGCCTTTGCCTTGGGGGCCTGTGCAGCCAGTGCTAGCTGGTTTCTGGCCTTGGGCTATGGGGCGCGATTGTTGCAACCTGTGTTTCGTCAGCCTTTGGCATGGCGTGTGCTGGATGCCAGCATCGCTGTTTTCATGCTGGCTTTGTGCGCTGTATTGCTGTTGCGGCCCTTGCATTAAGCGTTGTGGTCCCTGATCGGAACCTGACTCTCTTTATAAAGGATGTGTTGTGATCTCTATTCGTCCGGTTCAGGCGCATGAATGGCGCACGTATCAAGCATTGCGCCTCAGTGCCTTGCGTGATTCTCCCGATGCTTTCGGGAGTACCTATGCCGTGGAGTCCGCACATTCTGAGCATTTCTGGCAGGAGCGGATCCAAACCGCTTGTGCATCCGAGGCAGACCATGTCTTGTTAGCTGACAAGGAGGGGCAAGCGTGTGGTCTGGTCTGGTGCAAGCTGTCTGCCTCGGAACCTGCCGTGGCTGATATCTATCAGATGTGGGTGGCACCCTCCGCGCGTGGCTTACAGGCAGGCTATGGCCTGCTGGATGCGTCAGTGAAATGGGCAAACAGTAAGCAGGCGGCTTGTATACGTTTGAGTGTGACTCTGACGAATGCGGCAGCCGTCCAGTTGTATAAGAAGTATGGTTTTTCGCCTAGCGGTGAACCTGAGCCTTTGCGTGAAGGCTCGTCTTTGATGTCGCAGACCTTGGTACTGGATTTAGCAGGCTAAAGCCCAGCAGATGAAGGCAGCCCCTTGAGCAGTCTGCTAGCAAAGGGTGGCTTTCCTTTATGTCTTGCTGGTCTGTGGGGCGATATGCCCTATTCAAGGCGCATTTTCTCAAACGCTCTACTGAATGGCTTTCAGGTAACAAAGCAGAGTAATCACCATTTTCAAAATAGAGTATGACTGTAATCTATTGTTGATTTTCAGAAAAGCTTGTGCAAGGATAGCTGCTATTCATAATCTATTTATGTAGGCAGCAATACGCACTCGCACACTTTCTGGAGAATAGTCGGATGAGTCTTACCGCAGTTGTTTATCTTGACGATCTGGCCCTGGGGATGGAGTTTCGCAGCGCAGAGCATGCTCTGGATGAGGCGCAAATTATCAGCTTTGCCCGCCAGTTTGATCCGCAGCCTTTCCATCTGGATGCGGAAGCGGCCAAGGACACGTTCTTTCAAGGTTTGGCTGCAAGCGGTTGGCACACTGCTGCCATCACCATGAAGCTGTTGGTGGACAGCTTGGAATTCAGTCAGGGAATTATTGGTGCCGGCGGGCAGATAGACTGGCCGCGGCCCACGCGTGCTGGTGATGTCTTGCATGTGCTCAGTAAAATCATCGACATTCAGCCCTCTCGCTCTAAAGCGGACAGGGGGATGGTGACGGTGGAGTCTCACACCATGAATCAAAATAATGAAGTGTGTCAGCGCTTGATTGCCAAGCTGATTGCTTTTCGTCGTCCGGAGGTTTGAATGGGGCGTGTCTCGCGCGAGCAGGCCGAACGCAACCGCGAACGGGTGCTGGAAACGGCATGCCGGCTGTTTCGCAAACATGGGGTGGAAGGGGTCTCGATCGGGGACATCATGAACGATGCGGGTCTGACGGCTGGCGCCTTCTACAAACAGTTTGCCTCCAAAGAGGCCTTGATTGAGGAGGCTTCCCGTTTTGCCTTTACGCAGTCTTCGGCATCCTGGCAGCGTATCAACCAACGCTATGAAGAAGATGCCGTACAAGGTTTTCAAGCCTTGATGCGACGTTACTTCAAGCATCGTCCTCAAACTCAAAGCTGCCCGATTTTGGCCTTTTCTTCCCTGGCTAGCGGCCTGTCTGCCGATGCGCAGACCACGGCAATTTACAGTGAAGGGGTAGAGCACTTGTTTGAGCAGTTTCGCCGCCTTGCCTTGCAAGCCTGTGCCGAGCAGTCCGAAGAGCAAGTCATGCTCTTGTTTGCCGCCATGTTGGGGACAGGGATGATCAGCCGGGCCATGGGTGATACCGCGTTGACGCAAAGTATGCAGGCGGCTGTTCTGGCCGCATTGCCTGGTAGTGAGTCCAGTTAGAAAGATTGGCCTATCGAGAAAGGCGATACAAGGCGTTCATGGAATGGTTCGACATATTCAAAGCGTTTTCTAAACACATGCGTTTTGAGACTGTGAAAGGCTTGAAATGTCCGGCCGAATACTCCCCTGTGCAGAGGGCAGGGGAGGTGAATGAACTCGGAGTTCGCGTAATCAGTATTCAAGTAGCTATCTGAATAGTTCGCGTGTCAGGCTTGTTCCGGCAGTTGTGCCACCACCTTGATCTCAAACTGAAAGTCTGACAACCAAGGCACTCCTACGCCTGTCAGTGCCGGGTAGGGAGCGTCGCCCCAATAGTCCGGCAGAACTTTCCATAGGGTTTCCAGATTTGCCTCCGGATTCACCAGAAACAGCGTTACATCCAGCACATGCGCAAAGCTACAACCTGCTGCGGCCAGCACAGTATTGAGGTTCTCAAAGGCCAGGCGTATTTGTTGTTCCAGCTCCGGCTCCGGTGAGCCATCTTCGCGGCTGCCGACTTGACCGGAAACAAATAAGAAGCCGTTGGAGCGAATCGCTGGTGAGTAATGCCCGCGCTCATACAAAGCTTGGCGTTCGGTGGGGAATACCGCAAGGCGTAGGGGTGTCATCATGCTTTCCTGTGCCTGCTGGGCAGGCGAAGTTCATTGAACTATTCACTGTAGGCTCTGGGCATGAGCAGATAAACGCTGGATGGCAGACAACACTATTTCTATAATCAAAACAATCCCTGCTACCGATTGGAGACAATACGTGGACCGTTTTGAAGCGATGCGTACCTTTGCCAAAGTGGTGGAAACGGGCAGCTTTACCAGGGCGGCTCAGGCTTTGCATATCAATCGAACTAGGGCTACGCATCTGATACAGCAGTTGGAGGCACGCCTGCAGGTGAGCTTGCTGAATCGCACGACACGCAAGGTCAGCGTGACCAGTGCTGGAGCACTTTACTTCGAGCGTGTCTTGCAATTGCTGGCTGATCTGGAGGACAGTGAGCGGGATCTGGCCCAGGCCCTGGCTTCGCCCAGTGGCCGCTTGCGGGTGGATGTGCCCAGCCCTTTAGCCAGCCGTGTGCTGGTGCCTGCCCTGCCTTCGTTCTATGCACGCTACCCGGATATTCAGCTGGATATGGGGGTGGGCGACAAGACGGTAGATTTGCTGGATGAAAGCATGGACTGTGTAGTGCGGGGTGGCCAGATTCAGGATCAGTCCTTGATCGCCAAGAGAGTGGGGGAATTGCATCTGGCCATCTATGCTGCGCCGTCGTATCTGGAGCAGTTTGGTACCGTTGAGCATCCCAAAGAGTTGGAAGGATCTGCGCATCGAATGGTGGGATACCTGTGGGAGCATCAGAACAAACCGTTTCCTTATGCCTTGCGTCGCCAGAAAGAGCGGGTTTGTTTGCCAGGCCGTTATGGCTTGGCCGTAAATGATGGCAATGCCTATCTGGCAGCGGGCGAAGCAGGTTTGGGGCTGGTTTGCTTGCCGGAGTATCTGGCCAAGGAAGCGGTGCAAGCAGTGAGCTTGATTGCGCTATTTCCCGACTGGACTATGGACCCTATGCCCTTGTATGTGGCGTTTCATCGCAGCAAGCATACGAATGTTCGGCTGCGTGTTTTTATTGATTGGGTGACGGAACAATTATCTCAAGTATCTTGAGTGCTGTATTAAAAAGCCAAGGAGAGTGAATCCTTGGCTTTTTTCATTGAGTCCGATTTTTTATTCAGCTTCGGCGCTGTGGACGGCTGGAGTGGCTGCTTGCACAAACTCAGGCCGTTCCGTACCGTGCTTGATACGGTAGTCTTTCAGGAACTTGGCCATGCGGCCGATGGCCTCGCGCAGGTCGGGCTCGTGAGGCAGGAACACCATGCGGAAGTGGTCCGGATGAGGCCAGTTAAAGCCCGTACCTTGCACCAGCATCACGCGGGTGGCTTCCAGCAGTTGCAGGAAGAACTGACGGTCGTCCTTGATGGGGTAAATTTCGGGATCCAGACGCGGGAACATGTACAGAGCAGCGTGGGGCATGACGCAACTGACCCCGGGAATGGCGGTGATCAGTTCGTATGCCAGATCGCGTTGACGACGCAGGCGTCCGCCTTCGCAAACCAGGTCGTTAATGCTCTGATAACCACCCAAGGCCGTTTGAATAGCCCATTGGCCGGGCACGTTCGCGCATAGCTTCATATTGGCCAACATGCTCAGCCCTTCGATATAGTCAGCGCCAGCCTGCTTGTCGCCCGAAATCACCAGCCAGCCTGCGCGGTAACCACAGGCGCGGTAGCTTTTGGACAAGGAGTTGAAGGTCAAGGTCAGCACGTCGGTGGACAAGCTGGCCATCGCGGTGTGCTTCATGTCGTCAAACAAGACCTTGTCGTAGACCTCGTCGGCCAGCAGCACCAAATTGAATTCGCGGGCAATATCGATCAGTGCTTGCAGCACCGAGTCGGGGTAGAGCACGCCGGTGGGGTTGTTCGGGTTGATGACCACCAGACCTTTGGTGCGTGGGGTGATCTTGGAGCGGATATCGTCCAGATCAGGGATCCAGCCATTGGCTTCATCACAGAGGTAGTGGACGGGCGTACCGCCGGACAGGCTGGTAACAGCCGTCCACAGCGGGTAGTCGGGCATGGGCAAGAGTAACTCGTCGCCGTCATCCAACAGGGCATTGGTCGCCATGGCAATCAGTTCAGAAGCACCATTGCCCAGGTAAATGTCTTCCAGCGTCACGCCCTTGATGCCTTGTTCCTGGGTGTAGTGCATGACGGCTTTGCGCGCGGCAAAAATACCTTTGCTGTCCGAGTAGCCCGAGGAATTGGGCAGGTTGCGGATCATATCAAGCTGGATCTCTTCCGGGGCATCAAAACCGAATACCGCCAAATTGCCGATGTTCAGCTTGATCAGTTGCTGACCCTCGTCTTCCATTTGCTTGGCCCTGTCCATGATGGGGCCGCGAATATCGTACAAAACATTCGCCAATTTGTTCGATTTCTTGATGCTATTCATGATGCTGGTACTCGGATTCCATGTGTGCTGCAGAGGATAGTTGGCAGGGCTGATGCCTGACCAGCCTTCTACCTTACCGCATGCGAGGGGCTCGCTTGGTAAGCATCAAGCTTAAAATGTGGCATTGTCGAGTTTTGGCGACACTCTTTTTGTCAGAAGATCGGCTGTATTTATGGATAGGTTCCTTACCATTGAGCATATTTCGCTTTGTGGTTTGGATTGGCATGATATGAAATCCGTGTACCTTCATTTCGGATGAGTACGTCTCTTTTATTTTTCTTGTTTTTGATGGAATCCACTATTAAGATTTGATATCAAATAATTTGATCTCAAACTATGAAACTGGAAGCGAAATATCAGGCCTTGCTCTCGCATGCACAGCAGCACCAGGACGTTAACGTACAGGGAATGTCTCTTTGTTTTCAGCTCTTGTCCTTGTCCGCTCGTATTGATCGAGACTGCGCCGCCTTGTTGGCACCCTATGGCTTGAGCGAAGCCCGTTTTGTGCTTTTGTTTTTGCTCAAAGAGGCACCCGAGGGCATGCCCTCGCATATCCTGGCTGAGCGGGCAGGTGTTACGCGTGCAACGGTCACCACCTTGGTGGATGGACTGCTTAAAGCGGGTTGGGTGCAACGCTTTGCGGCCGAGGCGGATCGGCGTTCCGTCATGGTGAAACTCAGTCCTCAGGGGGAGGAGCTGGCCAAGACCCTGGTAGGGACCCATGCCCAGTGGATAGGCAATCTGTTCGGGCATTTGTCCGAGGCGGAATGCGCGCAGCTAAGCGCCTTGTTGAACAAAGCGGCCGCAGGAGAACAAGCATCATGAGTACAGAAAACCGCAAGGGTTATGCCAGGGTCGCGGACATACCCGCTGATATTTTGTTGGCCCTGTCCAAGGGGGAAATCCAGGGCGCTACCCTGACGGAGTCGCTGGCGATTGATCAGCGTGTGCTGGTGGCCACTGTTTTTCCGGAACTGGATGAGCAGGGCGCGCAGCACATCGATGCCCTGGCCGAATTGGGCATTCTCAAGCGCATGAAAGCCATAGGGGAATATTTGCTGCAAACCTATGGTGAGATGGCCTGGATGCGTTGTCTGAATCATCCGGCCGATGTGGTGCGTGGCTGGGCTTGCTTTATGGTGGGAGCGCGCGAGCCGCTAAGTGTGTCCCAGCGTCTGGACGCACTGCGTCCCTTGGCGGATGATCCGCATTTTGGTGTGCGCGAATGGGCCTGGATGGCGGTACGGCCTCAACTGGTGGCCGAGCTGGAGGTATCGATTCAGACCTTGCAGCAGTGGGCGCGTTCAGACTCGGAGTATCTGCGCCGGTTTGCGTGTGAAGCCCTGCGCCCTCGGGGAGTGTGGTGCGCGCATATCGCTATTCTGAAAAAGGAACCGGAGCGCATGTTGCCGATTCTGGAAACCTTGTATCGGGATGACAGCGTGTATGTGCAAGACTCGGTGGCCAACTTCTTGAATGATGCAGCCAAGGATCAGCCACAGTGGGTGCGCGATTTATGTGCTCAATGGCAGGTGCAATCACCGGATAATGCGGCTGTGCAGCGCCTGTGTCGACGGGCACTGCGCAGCGTATCTTGATGCTCCGGTTTGCGTTTCAGGTTCAGGAGGCGCGCAAGGTAATCAAGGTGATTTCCGAGGCGCGCCCCAGACGCAGGGGGAAACCTGGCCACAGCCCGGCGCCGTAGCTGACATAGAGCTGCATATCATCGACTTGATACAGTCCGCCTACATAGCCGTCATTGGCCATTTGCACGATCTTGTGCATGCCTAAGATATGGCCGCCGTGTGTATGGCCGGACAGTTGCAAAGCCACGCCGGCCGCTGCGCTTTCTTTGGCGGTATCGGGGCGATGGGCCAGCATGATGATGGGCATGCCGACCGGGATGCCGGCGACCGCCGCAGCCACGTCGGGCGTGGGCTGCCCATGCATGGCCGCTGACTTGTCCGTGATGCCGGCCAAGGCAAAAGCGGCATCGCCTTGCTCAATAATGCTGTGCTCATTTAGGAGCAAACGTAGCCCCAGGCTGTTGAAGTGTTCTATCCAGGGCTGATACTGGGTGTAGTACTCGTGGTTGCCTGCAATGACCCAAACCCCTTTGGGGGCAGACAGGGCTTGCAAGGGGGCGACATCTTCGCGACGAGCTTTCACCGTGCCATCGACTAAGTCGCCCGTAATTGCAATCAAGTCCGGTTTTAAGGCCTGTGTTTTGTCCACGATGGCCTGTACCCACGGCCCTTGCAGCAGACGGCTGGCGTGCAGGTCGGTCAGTTGCATCAGCTTGAAACCATCCAGGCTAGGGGGTAAGCCATTGACCTTTACGTCGATGAATTTTACTTCCGGGACTTGCACCGCCTGCCACACGCCCAATGCGGAAAGACTGACAGCGGCGATACCTAGCACACCGCGCAAGGTGGGGGAGCGCAGCAGCACTTGTCCGGCAGGTTTGTACAGGACGCGCATTAGCAAACCTGCCAGATCGGTGATCAAGGTCAAGCAGGTGGCCAGCAAGACAGCTCCAAAAGCCCATCCCAAGACCATGATGACTGGGGCGGGAATTTCTGGAGAAGCGCGGGTGCCCCAAAATAGGGCGACGGTGTAATGGTGCAGGGTGGCGGCAATGGCCAAGGCACTTAACAGCCACTTGATCCAGGGTTTGATCGGTAAAGGTTTGATCAGTCGCCAAGCGACATATAGAGCGAAGACGAGGGCAGTGGCTTGAAACACAAAATCATTCCAAAAAGAAACGGAGCACATGCTTGGGCATGCGCTAAAGCGTGCTCAGTATAGAGCGAGAAAATGCGCATGATGCCAGAGCGGGCCTGACAGTTACCGGCTTGTCACGAAAAAAATGTGGACATGCTTGTTTACGTTTCGAGAGATTGGTTCGCACATCAAGTCATTAAAACTCCTAGGCTTTTTCCAAGGGCACCCCAGCAGGACGGGGTGCCTGCCCCTTGTTTCAAGTTGCACGATTTGCAGGATCAATAGGGTGCATCCCGAAGGAATGGGTGAGCTTGAAACAGGACACGTCTGGGTTTGACGTGTGTAGTTTATTGGGAGCGCGCGGTGATGGCAGGCTCACGCTCATCGTTCAGACAAACCCTGCTTGCGAGGTTCTGTTGCCGAGTGCCGGCACACCCTGGCAGCCTGTTTTGGTTTTTTTCGCCTGAACACCACATCGTTGCGTATCACTACTGAATTCAAACCTGTAGAGCGGGGTTTGTTAGGTGACTCGACTGGAGGACATATGGTGACGAAAAAATCCTCAACCAGGACCAATCAGGATGCCGTGGGTCAAGGCGGGGAGTTGCATCAGTTTGGCCAAACTGGCTTGACGACCAATCATGGCGTGCCCCTATCGGACAATCAGAACTCCTTGCGATTTGGCGCGCGCGGCCCGACTTTGTTGGAAGATTTTGTCCTGCGCGAGAAAATATTCCATTTCGACCACGAGCGCATCCCGGAGCGGATTGTTCATGCTCGCGGCACGGGCGCACATGGCTATTTTGAATGTACGCAGGCCATTCCGGAGTTGACTCAGGCCTGTGTGTTTCAAAAGGAAGGACACCGGGTGCCGGTGTTCTGCCGTTTTTCAACAGTGGCCGGTTCCAAAGGCTCCAAAGACACGCCGCGTGACGTGCGTGGCTTTGCCGTCAAGTTCTATACCGAGCAGGGGAACTGGGATCTGGTGGGCAATAATATGCCCGTTTTTTTTATCCAGGACGCCATCAAGTTTCCGGACCTGATCCATGCCGTCAAGCCGGAGGCAGACCGGGGCTTTCCACAGGCAGCGTCAGCTCATGACACTTTCTGGGATTTTGTCTCCCTGATGCCTGAGTCTTTGCATACCGTCATGTGGTTGATGTCGGACCGAGCCTTGCCGCGCTCGTTTCGCATGATGCAGGGCTTTGGTGTGCATACCTTCCGTTTTGTGAATGCCAAGGGCAAGTCGCATTTTGTGAAGTTTCACTGGAAGCCCAAACAGGGTTTGCAGTCGACCTTGTGGGACGAAGCGGTCAAGATTTCCGGCGCGGATTCGGATTACCTGCGCCGCGATTTGTACGAGGCCATTCAAAGCGAAGCCTTCCCGGAGTGGGAGCTTGGCGTGCAGGTTTTCGACCAGGAGTGGGCCGACAAGCAGGACTACGACGTGCTGGATGCGACCAAGCTCATTCCCGAAGAAAGCGTGCCGGTCAAAATTGTGGGTCGCATGGTGCTGGATCGTTATCCCGATAATTTTTTTGCAGAGACCGAACAAGTCGCCTTCTTGCCGTCCAACCTTATTCCGGGCATCGACTTTACGGACGATCCTTTGCTGCAAGGCCGTTTGTTCTCCTACCTGGATACACAGAAGTCTCGTCTGGGAACAGTCAATTTTCATCAGATTCCCATTAATGCGCCACGTTGTCCGTTCAGTAATATGCAGCGCGACGGCATGATGCAAACTCAGGTTCCCAAAGGCCGCGCGACCTACGAGCCTAACAGCCTGGATGAGGCGGGCGAGTCTGCTGGCCCCCGTGCCCAGGTCCATGGTTTTCGCAGCTTGCCCAGCACGGTAGACGATGGGGCGAAACTACGGGTAAGGGCGGAGTCTTTTGCTGACCATTACAGTCAGGCCCGTTTGTTTTACCGTTCGCAGACGGAAGTCGAGCAAGAGCATCTGATTGCCGGTTTGGTCTTTGAGCTATCCAAGGTTCAACTCAATCATGTTCGTGTGCGGGTGCTCTCTAATCTGCGTGTGATTGATGAGGATCTGGCCAAGCGAGCAGCCCAGGGCTTGGGCCTGGATTTGCCGCCGCCTGCCAAACCTGCCCGCAAACCAGTAGATATGCCGCCCTCTAAAGCCTTGTCCATATTGGCTCAGAAAGCACCTGTTGCAGGCCGGATGCTGGGCATACTGGTGACGGATGGGGCGGATAAAGGCTTGCTGGAGATGTTGCTGACGGGCGCTCAAGAGGCCGGTGTGGCCGTCAAGCTGATTGCTCCGCAAGTTGGGGGCGTAACCTTGTCGGACGGCACCCAGTTGGCCGCTGATGAAAAGATCGCTGGTGCTCCGTCGGTGCTGTTTGATGCGGTCGCCTTGTTGTTGACACAGGAGCAGGCTTCAAAGTTGTGTAATAACAAGGCCGCAGTTGATTTTGTGGCAGACGCCTATGGGCACTTGAAGGCCATTGGCCACAACGGTGCGGCCCAGCCTCTGTTGGATCGGGCGGGCGTGTCCGTAGACAAAGGGGTGTTTGTTATCAAAACCGGGGACGACCTGCTTGGCAAGGTGGCTTCGCGTTTCTGGGAACGTCGTCATCAAGTAGATGGTATGGCTTGATCTGATGGGAAAAGGGGCGGTCCAGGCCGCCCCTTCCCGTTCAATCAGTACCGCCAGCTAAGCCCCAGTACGGGGCCGGACATACGAGTATCAAAGACATGACCGGCGCGACGGTAATTCACATCCAGCACTTTGTATCCGGCGGCAAGCGAGAAGTGCTCTGACAGGTCGTAGTTCAGCGTCAGCGTGGCCTGATAGCTCAGACGCGAGCCCACGTCAAAGCCGCCTAAATGGATCTGAGCATGAGTGGACAGCTCGGGTGTGAAGCGGTAGAACGCACGCAGTCCGATCATGGGGTCCACCCAGCTAAAGCTTTCTTCGTGGTGTTTGGTCCGGCCCGCTGTGCTCAGATGGGCACGAGTGCGAATATCCCAATACGAAAAGCCGGCCAGTGCATCCAGGCTGGCTTGTTCGGAATCATAGACACGATACCCGCCTTGCAAGGTCGCCATGAACAGGCGCGTGTCTACCGTTCCCTGGGCGGCGCCGACCAAGGGCAAGCCTCCCACTACCTCGCTTTCACGCGTGTTCACGTAGAGCAGGTCGCTATTGAGTACATAGCGGTCGCGCCGCGCCCAGGTGTTTAGAAAGGCGGCGGCACGCAGATTGTGCAGCACATCGGAAAAGGACTTTTCGATATCCAGCGAGGGTGCGCGCTTGAATGGAGAAGATTCACCGGACAAGCCCGTAATCCAGGCGTAGGGGGTGATCTGTAATGCGTAAGGTGTGGAGCCCCAGGTGTTGGTTTCGGGCAGTGCTGCCGAATTGAGATCCGTCGTTTGGGCTTGTGCCAGGGTGGTCAGTGGCAACAGCCCCAACAGTAGCCAGCGGGAGTGAGTGAGTTTACGCATTACTGTCATGGGCCCCCTTTTTTAATTCTGTAAATGATGGCGTACTAGCGCCGGCCTTGTTTCTTTCGGTATGCTGGACCAGCCGATCACCAATCCGTGGAGAACGTGTCATGCATGTGTTTTACCTTAGCAAGCAAGATATTGATAAGTTGTTGCCCCTAGTGCAAGCGGCGTTACACGCTGGCCAAGGCGGGCAAGTCGGTTTTACTGATCAAGAGTTGGCCTTGCGCGCTGCTCTGGAGGGTTTACAAGACCCCAAGCTGTCCGAGCTTCTGGCCGGTGCCCGAGTTGATCCGGGCCGCAGTGCGGTTGGTTTGGCTGATGAGGACTACCGGGAAAATCTGTTGGCTCTGGAAACCCGAGACAGTGCGTATCTGATTGATCAGCTCATGGACAGCTACGCAAGATTGCCAGGGTTTTTTGACTGCCTGGAGTTTTGAATGGCTGGTTTGAACTGAGCTGTAAAAACGGCCCATGAAGGGCCGTTTTTGATTCTGCATGAAGCGGTGTTTTTAGAAACCGACAGTGAGTTGAGCCCAGTAACGGCGCCCATCATACACAGCATCAAAGGTTTCATCCGTGACGCGCTTGTCAAAGATGTTGTAGATACCAAAGCCAAGCGTGGTGGTCTTGTTGACCTTGTAGTTCAGGCCGGCATCCAGGAAGGTGAAGGATGGGGTGCCTTGCGCCATGCTGGTGCGGCTCAGGTAGTCTGAAGTCTTGCCACGGTAGTTGACACGTGTCCACAAGCCCAGTTGTTCATTGGCATCCCAATCCAGGGTGGCGTTAAACATATGCTTGGGCATCTTGTTCAAAGGCTGGCCGGAGAACTCACCGCTCTTTTGTTTGGAGTAGGTGTAGGTGTAATTGGCGGCCAGACGCAGGTCATCGGTAATCGACCAGGTTGTGGAGGCCTCCACACCACGCATGATGGCCTTGTCTACGTTGACGCGGTCACTTACGAATTTGTAGCCTTGATCGCCTGGAAAAACGTGGCAGTTAGGCAGGCCATCAGGATCTGTACAACGGCGAGTTTCAGAAATCTTGTCTTTGAAATTGGTATTGAAGAAGGTCAGGCTGTTGACCATACCGTTCTGGTTGTCCCACACAATGCCCAGTTCCTGGCTCAGGCTCTTTTCTGGCTTCAGATTCGGGTTGCCAACGATCACAGCAGGAACGCCGCCGCCACCGGTGATCTGCCCCCAGTCAGCGACGGCCGAACGCAGGGAAGGGGCCTTGAAACCAGAGGAGACGCCGCCCTTCAAGGTCAGTTGCTCGGTGGCATGCCAGACACCATAAAGGCGTGGAGTCCAGTGATTGCCATAGTTCTCGTCGTGAGTCATGCGCAAGCCGCCGGTCAGGGCAAAGTTGTCGGTCATGCTCCATTCGTCCTCCGCGAATACCGACCATTGTTCACGGCTTAGGCGATTGACATCGGGCTTGTACTGGTTGCCGTTGTCGCGCAGTTGCTCATGCAGATACTGAAAGCCCGAGGTCAGCATGTGGTCGCCTAAAGGCAGGCTCCATTGCGTATTGAACTCGGTGTTTTTCAGGAACATGCTACGGCCGGGGTTATCAATCTCTTCACGTTGTACGTAGGTGTTGGAAACAGCCCGTCCCCAGCGACCGTTGTGGCCCACGGAGAACACATTGCGAGAGTACTTGCTGGAGGAGATGCTGTTGGGGGAGCATTTGCCGTTTCTGCCGCAGGTTTCGGCGGGCATGCTTTTGCCGGGTGTAGAGGTTCGCTCTTGCAAAGTCCGGGAGAACTCGGCGGTAAAGTCGTGATTGGCCGAAGGTGTCAAGGTCAGCTTGACGGTGCCCGAGGATGTATTTTGTTTGTTGAAACCGTCAAGAATTTTGTCTTCATTGCGACGGGATTCCTGGCCATAAATCTGCAGCCCCAGCATGTCTTTCTTGATGGGGCCTGCCAGATAGAAATTGCCTTGATAAATATTGCCGGACTTGGAGTCCTCTTGGATGGTGCCTTCGGTGCGCAGCGAGCCGGTCCATTCCTGGTGGACTTTGCGGGTAATAATGTTGATCACTCCCCCCATGGCTTCTGAGCCATACAAGGAGGACATGGGACCACGAATCACTTCAATACGTTCGATTGCCTGCATGGGAGGCAACCAGCCCTGCTCAATACCGGCACCATCGCTGTTGGGACGTGTCTCACGCGAGTTTTGTCGCTTGCCGTCAACCAGGATCAGGGTATAGGCCGAAGCCATACCACGAATGCTGATATCGCTACCACTTGCACCACCTGTGATCACCACGCCAGGTACATCTCGCAAGGCGTCGGTGACGTCACGGTAGGCTCTCTTTTCCAGTTCGGCACGTGGTACGACGCTGATGGAGGCGGGGGCATCTTGAACCGCTTGCTCAAAGCCGGAAGCAGTAACCACGATATTGTCGAGCTGGTTGACGCTTTGTTGAGCCAAGGCACAGGAGAAGGGGGCGATGGAGCCAGCAAGAATGGCTACGGCACGGGCAGCCGGAGAAAGAGGAAACAAGAGAGACATAAAAATCAGAATAAGGAACAATAATGAGAACAGTTATTATTATCTAAACACTGTGTTTCTCAAATCAAGAGAGCTCTTTTTCATGTATCTGTAGGTCTTCTGCCACAACTTGTCACTTGGCTTGACGCGCTGTCCTAATCCTGTTTTTGTTACACCCGTGTCCAATGTATCGGCTGTCTAAACAGTCGGTTTTTTGTTTGATTGATTGGGCGGCTAGCCGTCTCTGGAGAGAAAGATGTTGCTAAAAAAATGTCGTCGTACTTTGCTGGCTTGCGCAGTTGGGCTGGCTTTGGTGCCTGCGGCCTCTCAGGCGTGTACTCGAGCTGTTTTTCTGGGTGATAACGGTCAGGTGATTACCGGTCGTTCCATGGACTGGAAGCTGGACGTTGGAACCAACCTCTGGATTTTTCCTCGTGGCGCCAAGCGCAGCGGTGAAGCAGGTCCATCGTCGATTGAATGGACATCCAAATATGGCAGCGTGATTGCTTCGGGTTACGACCTGGCCTCGACAGACGGAGCAAATGAAAAGGGACTGAACGTCAATTTGCTGTGGTTGGTGGAGTCGGAGTACCCCACCCCTCAAAAAGGTGACAAAACCTTGAGTATGTCCTTGTGGGGGCAATATGTTCTGGATAACTTCGCAACGGTGGCTGAAGCGGTGGCTGCCTTGGAAAAGACCCCCTTCGTGGTGATCAGCGACAAGGTTCCCAATGAAGAGCGTTTGGCGACCTTGCATTTGTCCATGTCGGACTCCTCTGGTGACAGTGCCATTATTGAGTACATCGATGGCAAGCAGCATATCCATCACAGCCGCAAGTATCAGGTGATGACGAACTCGCCGACTTTTGACCAGCAATTGGCTATTCGTGATTACTGGCAGTCGGTAGGTGGCATGAATATGTTGCCGGGCACCAGCCGTGCCGCCGACCGCTTTGCTCGCGCTTCTTTCTACATTGATGCCGTGCCACGCAATCTGAGCGATGACAAGGCCGTGGCCAGCGTGCTGAGCGTGATGCGCAATGCGTCCACCCCCTACGGCATGACCGTGCCCGATCAGCCTAATAACTCGTCGACACGCTGGCGCACGGTGTTCGACCACCAGCGCAGCCTGTATTACTTTGATTCGGTGCTGTCGCCCGGTGCGTTCTGGGTGGATATGAAAAAGGTCGACTTTTCGGCCGAGACGGGCAAGGTCATGAAGCTGGATCTGGGACCTGAGCAAAGCACGGTCTATATGGGTGAAGCGCTGGAGCACTTCAAGCCAGCCAAACCCTTTCAGTTCTTGCCAGCGAAGGGGCCTGCTGTTTAAGGCCATGAGCGGTTAGGGCCGTTTCAGGACGGTCTGAATTCAGGCCGAATAGGCGGGGCATGGCCGACAGCGAACACATGATATTCATGTTCAGCTGTTATGCTATGCCCCGTCTTTATTTGTTGAAGTAGCCGTGTCATGACCTATGTAGTGACGGAAGCCTGTATCCAGTGCAAGTACACCGATTGCGTGACGGTGTGTCCCATGGATTGTTTTTTTGAAGGCCCGAATTTCCTGGTCATTCATCCTGATGAATGTATTGACTGCTCCATTTGTGTGGCCGAATGCCCCGTGGGGGCGATTGTCAGTGATCAGGACGTGACGTCCGAACAGCAGGTCTATGTCGAGCTGAATCGAACTTTGAGCGAGAACCCGGCCTGGACACGCATCAGTCAACAAAAAGCGCCCTTGCCGGACCATGAGTACTGGGCCACTCAGACCGACAAGTTGGCGCTGCTGCAAAAAGACTAATAGGCAGAACTCGCGTGGCTGCTTTTGTTGCGCTGGAAGTACCAGACAGCCAAGGCCGCCATCACCAGTAAGGCCGTGCAACTGGCCAGCACGGCAACATAGCCTTTATCAAAAGAATCGCGAGCCAACTCACTTAAGGTGAGGGCCAGATTCTGCGGCATGGTTTCTGCCACCAGCAAGGCTTGGTCCAGACTGTCGTAGGCCAATGGGCGATCACTTAACTCCTGCGGCAAGATCAGGCTGGTGCTGTATACGAAGGACAGCAAACTGCCCATAATGGTCACGCCCAGTGCCCCACCCAGCTCGTAAGACATTTCTTCAACTGAAGCTACCATCCCGGCGCGCGAAGGCGGCACGCTTTGCATGATGGTGCTGGAAGCGGCGGTCATGGCCGCACCAACGCCCAGACCAAGCATCACAAGGCTGGTCACTTGTAGATACTGCGCGCTGTTATGCCACAGCAAATAGGCGGCCATGCCCGTTCCCGCCAGGCTCAGAGAGCCGATCAACAGATGTTTGCTGCCAATGACAACCAATAGGCGGCCAGCCAGGGGCCCTGATACAAAAGCGGCCAGGGGCAAGGGCAGAATCGCCAGACCTGCCTCTAAGGGCGAGAAACCCAGTACCAATTGCAAACGTTGGCTAAAAACCAGTTCCATGCCAATCAGGGCGGCCGAGGCCGTCAAGGCAGAGAGCACGGCGGTGCTTAGCGTGGCGTCCTTGAACAGGGAAAAATCCAGCAAAGGAAAAGGGCTGCGGTTTTGTTGACGGACAAACCAGCTTAGAAAGGCAATGCCAATAAGCAGGGCGAGAGCGACTAGCCCCCAGTTGATGTGCAACTTGCCCATTTCTTTGATTGCCAAGGTACTGGCAACCAGGCCCACCATGATCAGCAACGAGCCTTTGATGTCCCAGGGGCGAGATGTATTGGGCGCGGATCTGGGGACCAGTAGCCAGCCCATAGGCAAGGCGATCAGCACAATCGGGACATTGATCAGAAAGACCGATCCCCACCAGAAGTGTTCCAGCAAGAAGCCGCCCAGGACTGGGCCAAAAGCGGCCCCGCCCGACGCAATTGACGACCAGACACCAAAGGCCACGGCACGTTCGCGCTCATCGTGAAAAGTGATGCGGATCAGCGACAAGGTGGCCGGCATCATCATGGCTGCCGCCACCCCCAGAAACGCGCGTGCGGCAATCAGGGCGGTCGGGTTGGGGGAATAGGCTGCCGCGATCGAGGCCAGTCCAAAAGTGGCCAGGCCGCACAGAAACAGGCGTTTGTGACCCAGACGGTCGCCCAGGGTGCCCATGCCCAGGAGCAGGCCGGACACGACCAAGGCGTAGCTGTTGACGATCCAGAGCTTGTCCGAGGCCGAGGCATGCAGATCATGCGTCAAGCGTGGCAGGGCGGTGTAGAGCACCGTCATGTCCACCACAATCAATAAAAGGGCTGCCGACACAATCGCCAGGATCAACCAGCGACGGCTTGGAGACAGGGGAGCAGTTTGGGCTTGATGGGTAATCGAGCTGTGCAGCATAGAACGCCAGAAGGGTAGGAAAGCCACTATGATCTATCAATATTATCAACAGACAAAGTTAATTAGCATCTATAAAATAGATGAATGGATTGGACTTTAGAACGTATCCGACACTTTGTGGCCGTGGCTGAAACTGGCTCCATGACGCAAGCGGCCAAAGAGCTGGGCAAGGTGCAGTCTGCCGTCAGCACCTCAATTTCCCTGCTAGAGGCCGACTTGAACCTGGAGCTGTTCGATCGCTCGCGCCGAACCCTGAGCCTGACGGTACCAGGTGAAATCATGTTGCTCGAAGCCAAGGCTTTGTTGCGCCAGGCAGACGGGTTGAATCGCCGTGCCCTGGACTTGTCTCAGGGGCAGTCGGCCCGATTGGAAATCGGTCTGGATGAGGCTTTGCCGCAAGGACCACTGCGTTTATTGCTGAAAGAGCTGGCGGTGCGTTGGCCTGCTCTGGAATTGACGATCTGGAACGGGACGGCGGCCGAGGTTATGGATTATCTCGGTGAAGGGCGCTCCGATGTAGCCATTCAGTTTGATCGTGGGGCCGATGTCAGCTCTTTTGCGCAGAGCTATATCGGTGCGGTGCCTCAGGCGATTTGTGTTGCGCGTACGCACCAGCTAGCCAGCCAACAGCAGGTCAGCCGTAAGGAACTGACAGCGCATAGACAGTTGCTGATTCATATCGAAGGGGTGGAACAAACGGTGGTCAGCCCCAGCGTATGGCGCTCGGACAGTTTTTATGTGATTGCCGATATGGTGGCTGACGGCCTGGGCTGGGCGATTTTGCCCTTGAATATTGCGGAGTACGAGAGCTTGCGCAATAAATTGGCGCAGCTACATTGCAAGGAGCTAGCCTTGCCGCCTTTATCAGTTCAGATGTTGTGGCGACAGGGGCAATCGTTGGCGCCGGTGGCCGTGTGGATGCAGCAGCGCCTGTCGGAGCTGCTGCCTTAAGTCTGATTAGCAGGCCAGCGGGGTGGGGGTCGGCAATTGACCGTTCGCCCAGCGCTCTACGCCTTCCCAGATATCGCTGGCGTGGTGCACGGTCAGATCAGCCTGCCAGGTGATGATACTGTCGTCGCCAGCACAATAGCCGTAGGCAGCAACCATGGTTGCCATGCCAGCCGCCTGGCCTGCTTGAATGTCACGCAGGTCATCGCCCACATACAGGCAGTCTGCCGGCGCAAAGCCGGCTTGTTTTGCAGCGTACAGCAGGGGCTCGGGATGCGGCTTGGTATGTTGGGTGGTGTCCCCGCCTACCGTAACGGCACACGACTGAGTCAGGCCAAGGTGATGAATCAGCGGCAAGGCCAGGTATTCCAGCTTGTTGGTGACAATGCCCCAGGTGTAACCTGCTTGCTCCAGCTGTGTGAGCATGGGGGCCACGCCTTCAAACAGATGGGTCAACTCTGTCATGTGATCGTGATAGTCCTGCAAAAACTGTGCTCGCAACTGAGCATAGTTTGGATGATCAGTGTTGATATTCAGTGCTACCTTGAGCAGACCGCGGGCTCCGTGTGAGGCATACGGACGCAACGCGTCGTAAGGCAGCTCAGGCAGGCCATGCTCTTTGCGCATACGATTGGCTGTAGCTGCCAGATCCGGCGCGGAATCGGCCAAGGTGCCGTCAAAATCGAATAGAACCAGTTTATTCATTAGTGCTTAACGTTGGCGGCGGCTGGCCAGCAGGTAGTTGACGGAGGTGTCACCGGACAGGCGGTAGTGCTCGGTAATCGGGTTGTATTCCAGACCTTTGAGGGCCAGGGCATCCAGACCGCTGCGACGGGCCGAGGAAATCAGCTCACTGGGTTTGATGAAACCTTCATAGCTATGCGTGCCCTTGGGGATCAGGCGCAGCAGATACTCGGCGCCCACAATGGCAAACAAAAAGGACTTGGGGTTGCGGTTCAGTGTTGAGAAAAAGACCCAGCCACCAGGTTTGACCAGCTTGGCGCAGGCCGCGATGATAGAGCCCGGATCAGGGACGTGCTCCAGCATTTCCATGCAGGTGACGACGTCAAAACGCTCCGGGTGCTGATCGGCCATGTCTTCGGCGCTGATCATTTCGTATTTGACCGGCACACCCGATTCCAGGCTGTGCAAGCGCGCAATCTTCAAGGAGCGCTCGGCCAGGTCAATGCCGGTGACGTCGGCACCGGACTGAGCCAGGCTTTCTGACAGAATCCCGCCCCCACAACCGACGTCCAATACCTGCTTGCCCGCCAGGGAGCCGGTGTAGGACAGAATCCAGTCCAGACGCAAAGGGTTGATGGCGTGCAGCGGTTTGAACTCGCTGTCTGGGTCCCACCAGCGGGATGCCAGTGCACTGAATTTATCGATCTCTGCGGGATCGACATTGAGGTTAGTGGCAGTGGAAGCGGTCATGGCTTATCCAAAAAAATTAAGGCCCCGCAAAAGCGGAGCCTTAATTGTAGCCTTAGCTACAGAAATACGTGATGCAGCAAGAATTACTTGCGGTTGCCCACGATTTCGATTTCTACGCGACGGTTTTGAGCACGGCCTTCGCGGGTCTTGTTGGACGCCACGGGGTTGGCTTCGCCTTTGCCTTCGGTGTAGATACGGTCAGCAGGTACGCCTTTGTTGACCAAGTATGCTTTAACAGCATTGGCGCGACGCTCGGACAGCTTCTGGTTGTAAGCTTCAGCGCCGATCGAGTCAGTGTGACCGGTAGCGATCAGAGTTTCCAGATCGATGGCTTGAACAGTGTCAGCCACTTGATCCAGAACCTGGCGGCCTTCTGGCTTGATGGTGGATTTGTCGAAGTCGAAGAAAGTGTCAGCGTTCAGGGTCACTTTAGTGACGGTAGGAGCGACGACAGGAGCTTCGGGGGCTTGGGCAACGGGCACACCGTCACAACCTGGAATACCTGTAGCAGGTGTCCAGAAGTTGTTGCGCCAGCACAGTTCGTTGGTGCCGTTTTTCCAAACGTCGCCGAACGGATTGCGCCAGTTGTTAACTTCGCCGGACTCTTGTGCGGAAACTGCACTAGTAGCCGATGCGGCGGCAATGGCGAGTACAAGTGCGATTTTGGAGGGTTTGTTCATATTTCTCCTCGTTGAGCTGATGCTGTTAAGTGACCGCAGCGAACCC
>JTFO01002024.1_pt1 | contig 25035 bp, 24 predicted proteins | sample 235411 | NCBI WGS metagenome assembly JTFO01 (sample SAMN03067590, study PRJNA260953) | activated sludge metagenome | biome: Sludge; feature: Wastewater; isolation source: CETP activated sludge from laboratory augmented bioreactor treating... | place: India:Gujarat | collected 2013-04
TTTGGCTTTGTGGCTGCAACTGCCGTTAGCGACCAGTATGATGCTGGGGTTAGGTCTCTTTGGTATTTTGTTTGCGGTGAACTCATCCATACACAGCTACCTTATCGTAGCCTTTGCTCGTAGCGATGGTGTTTCTTTGGATGTGGGTTTTTATTACATGGCCAATGCCATGGGGCGGTTATTTGGCACGTTACTGTCAGGTTGGGTTTATCAACAATGGGGGTTTATCGCCTGTCTCATTATTTCCACGGTGTTGCTGTTTGGCTCGACGCTAGTAGTCGCCAAATTACCTGTCCTATCAGGGGCGCAACAATAGTACCAACAGCGGTTGTCGCCATGGTCGTAGCTCAACTTGGCGGGTGTCGAGTGCGACTGCGGTGACTAAAAACTCGGAGCCATGTCGTACAAACTCGCTGGTAAGTAAGTAGGTATCGGTACCACTTACATGCTTGAGTTGTTTAACATGATGGGCGTGGGTTGGGTGTTGCAGCCAAGCTTTGAGTTGAGCGGGAGTGGGTAAATACCCCTGCAGTTCAGCGCCAGGCAATTGACGAAAATCAAAAGCCGAGAGTAATTGAGGATCACCTTCGCAGTTATGACCTCGCACCTGTTGCCCATAGAAACATACTGGGATAGGGCCTGTTGATGCTGAGCTAGAGGGCGGTGAACTAGCCAGCTCGTTAGTCAGTACCTGCGGACTAAAACAAACCAGTAGCAGCCCAGCGCAGGCGCTAATAAAGTTGTTACTGGGCTGTTTAGCAGTTGCTGCTGAGACCATTAAATTTCCTTCAGCATGGCCCAAAATAGCCAGATCCAGCCAACGATAAAACATAAGCCACCCACGGGAGTTATCGGTCCAAAAAATTTATGACCTGTCAGTGCCAGCAAATATAAGCTACCCGAAAATAAAATAATCCCTGCTAATAACAGCCAACCGCCGGTGCGTAAACCACCTGAATTCGGATACGGAATCATCAACACAGCCACCATGAGTAATCCCAATGCGTGGTAGATTTGATATTGGACGCCAGTATTAAACACAGCTAGCATGTCTGCAGTTAACCATGTTTTTAGGCTATGTGCCCCAAATGCTCCAAGAATTACCCCAATAGCCATATTGATTGCACCGAGCATAACGAATAACTTCATAGCTATGAACCTTATCTTATTTTGATACTGCCCCAAAGGAGCCACCATGTTGGTACAGAATGCCGCAGAAGCACTTGCTATTCTAGAGGATAACGATGTTATTTGGTGTCAATCTATGGCAGCAACCCCTTACAAATTGCTGCAAGGGTTAGCAGAGGTCGCGCTACATCGACAAAACTTAACGTTACTGCAATTGCATACGGAGCATAGTGAGATTCTTTCGGATCCTGCTTTAGTTGGCCATCTGCGTCAACGTGCTTTCTTTGTCGGTAAATCTACTCGCGCTGCCGTGCAGCAAGGCTTAGCCGACTATGTGCCGATATTTTTATCTGAAATTCCTAAGTTATTTCGCTCGGGTGAGCAGCCCCTTGATGCCGTGTTAATTCAGGTATCGCCACCTGATGCGCATGGCTATTGTAGTTTGGGGATTTCAGTTGAAGCTACCCGCGCCGCGTTGCAGGTGGCGCGTAAAGTCATTGCTTGGGTGAACCCGCACATGCCACGTACTCACGGTGATTCTTTTATTTCGATTAATCAGATTGATCGTTATTTTGAATCGGCAGCGCCGATGCCAATCCATCAACAACCGGCTCAGAATGCGGTGACGCAAAAAATCGGCGAGCGTGTAGCTGGGCTGATTAATGATGGCGATTGCCTGCAGATGGGGATCGGTGCTATTCCCGATGCGACCTTAGCTTGCTTGGGCAATCACAAAGACTTAGGCATTCATACCGAGATGTTCTCTGATGGGGTATTACCCTTGGTGGCTAGCGGCGTGATCAATAACTCCCGTAAGCGCAAACATCGAGGTCGTATCGTTACCACGTTCGCCATGGGGAGTCAGAAGCTGTACGATTTTGTGCATGATAATCCACAAGTTGCCTTTTTAGACGTTGAATATACCAACGATACCTCGGTGATTCGCCAGAATAAGCAAGTGATGGCGATTAATAGTGCCTTACAAATCGACCTCAGCGGGCAAGTGTGCGCTGATTCGATGGGAACTAGTATTTACTCGGGTGTGGGCGGGCAGATGGACTTTGTGCGTGGCGCTAGCCTGTCGGAAGGCGGACGTTCAGTGATTGCTCTCCCCGCGACCGCCTGCGGTGGCAAAGTATCAAGGATCAGTTCGTTGTTGAGTCCGGGCGCTGGTGTTGTTACGACGCGTGCCCACGTACATTATGTCGTGACTGAATTTGGCGTGGCTAACTTACGTGCTAAGAGTTTATCTGAGCGTGCTAGTCAATTGATTAACATCGCGGCCCCTGAATTCCGTGAACAATTAGCTAAGGCTGCATGGGATGATTGGGGTTTAAAGGTATCGATTTAATATTTTGCGCAATGATAACGTTAGCTGCTGAGTTGATTATTCTCCGTTAAGTCGGCCGCCATCGAAGCTATAAGCGGAGTGCCTACTACTCTATTGTAGGTACTCCCATTAGCACAATAACCTTACTCTCTTCAGTGACATGGATCAAATATTAACCATCGTCTATGCTTAGTATTAGACACGGTAGTCTCATGATTCATCTGTCCAAAGGAGGACCTTCGATGAAAGCTTTAACTAACCACTCTGTAAAACCAAAGTTGTTCCCGAAAGTATCTTTAATGGCTGCGACCGTAGGCTTGATGTTTTTTGCATCTAGCACCCCAGCGCTGGCTGATGCTGATGGTAAAAAAGCCTATGAAACCAATTGCCAGGCTTGTCACCAAGCAACAGGTAAAGGTCTAGCTGGTGCTTTTCCTCCGTTAGCCGGTAATCCACATGTAACTGGTGATAAATTACACGTTGTGCGCACCGTATTAAAAGGTATGACAGGCCCGCTTGAAGTCAATGGCCAGAAGTACAATGCAGTGATGCCCCCCATGCAGCATATCAGTGACGAAGAAATTGCTGATATTGCTAACTATGTGCTCAATAGCTGGGGTAACAAAGGTGCCAAGGTTACTGAGCAAGAAGTAGAAAATGTGCGGGTAGAGTTAGGCCTTAAAGATCGTGCCGAAGGTCAACCTCACGCAGGTTCTACCGCTGCTGAAGTGGGCTACAAAGGTGCTCCATCACCGATTGCTGGTGGCAAGATGATGAGAACTGCTGGCGCCCCAGATATTAGTGAAGAAGAGTTTGCGCAAGCCCAAGAAATTTACTTCCAACGCTGCGCTGGTTGTCATGGGGTTTTACGTAAAGGCGCAACTGGCCTACCTTTAACTACTGATATCACCCAGAAGAAAGGCACGGATTACCTTAAAGCCCTGATTAACTTTGGGTCACCAGGTGGTATGCCAAACTGGGGTACCTCAGGTGAATTAACTGAGCAGCAAATTGACATGATGGCGCGCTTCTTACAGCACGAGCCACCTACTCCTCCTGAGTGGGGTATGAAAGAGATGAAAGATAGTTGGGTGGTGCACGTGAAGCCAGAAGATCGCCCAGCCAAGCCTCAGCATGATTATGACGTAGATAACATGTTTGCGGTTACGCTGCGTGATGCCGGCGAAGTAGCCATTATTGATGGTGCTAGCAAAAAAGTACTCAACTACGTGAAAACTGGGTATGCGGTGCACATCTCTCGTGCTTCTAGCTCAGGTCGTTATTTCACCACCATAGGTCGTGACGGTAAGATTGATTTAATCGATTTATACATGTTCCCGCCACAAGTAGTCGCAGAAATTAAGATTGGTCTTGAAGCTCGCTCAGTAGAGAACTCTCGTTATAAAGGTTACGAGGATAAGATCGCGATAGCTGGTGCTTATTGGCCGCCACACTATGTACTTATGGATGGTCAGTCGTTAGAGCCGAAGAAAATTGTATCGACTCGCGGTATGACTGTGGATACTCAAGAGTATCACCCAGAGCCTCGAGTAGCTGCAATTGTTGGTTCGCATAAACACCCTGAGTTTATCGTTAACGTGAAAGAAACCGGTCAAATTAAACTGGTGGACTATTCAGATATCGATAACTTAAGCGTGACTACTATTGATGCGGCGCCGTTCTTACATGACGGCGGTTGGGATCGGTCTGGTCGTTACTTTATGACTGCTGCCAACGAGAACGACACCATTGCAGTAGTGGATGCGTTAGAGCGTGAATTAGAAGCTCTAATTCCTGTAAAACGGATTCCGCACCCAGGTCGTGGCGCTAATTTTGTTGACCCTAAATACGGTCCAGTTTGGGCAACTAGTGCATTAGGTAATGCAGATATCACTCTGATTGGTACTGACCCTGAGCAGCATAAAGACAACGCCTTTAAAGTTGTCCGCGTGTTAGAAGGTCAAGGTGGTGGTTCGTTGTTCATCAAAACCCACCCGAAATCAAAAAACCTTTGGGTAGATACTCCATTTAACCCTGATGCAAAAATTGCTCAGTCGGTAGCTGTCTTTAATATTGATAACCTAGAAGCTGGTTTTGAAACCTTACCGATTGGTGAGTGGGCTGACTTAGGTCCGGGTCCAAAACGGATCGTGCAACCTGAATACAACATGGCCGGTGATGAAGTTTGGTTCTCGGTATGGAGTGGTCAGGAAGAAGAGTCGGCGATTGTGATTGTGGACGACAAAACTCGTAAGCTGAAGCATGTCATTAAGGGTGAGAAAATGGTCACTCCAACTGGCAAGTTTAACAACTACAATACTCGCAACGAGGTCTATTAATAGTGAAAAAAACAGCGCTTTATTGCGCAATGGCTGGGCTCACTGTAGTAGCCCAGCCAGCGCAAGCTCTTCAACAGGATGTGAATAGTAGTAACGCTGATATAGAAGTGATCACCGTGGTTGCCCATCGGCAGCCACGGCAACTTTCTGAAGTGGCTGGCACAGTTTCAGTTCTTAGCGAAGAACAAATGCAGCGCGACTTGGTGCTTAATGCAACCGACTTAGTGCGCTATCAAGTAGGAGTAGAAATAGATGACGGTGGTAGTAGGTTTGGTGATAGCGGTTTTCGTATCCGTGGTATTGGTGGTAACCGCACCGCAATCGTCATAGACCAAGTGCCAGTAGCCGACCAGTTTTCGGTTGGAGCATTTTCTGATACCGGTCGTGGCTTAATGGAACTCGGGCTGGCAAGCCGTGTTGAAATCTTACGCGGACCGGCGTCCACCTTGTATGGCTCTAAAGCTTTGGGCGGGGTGGTTGCGATTAGCTTACTTGAGGCCGATGACGTGCTATACGGCAGCAACTACGGTACTCGGTTGCAGTTAGGCTATAACAGCGATAGTCATCGTGCCAAAGTGATGGCTGCTCAGGCCTATGCAAATCAGTCCGGCTCCTTGCTGCTAGCTGCAGCATTACAGTATGGGCAAGAATTACGAAGCGAGGGGGTCGCTGCTAGTGACCGTGACTTGCAACATCATCGCCAACAAGGATTATTAGCTCGATTAGCAACGGATGCGAGCTGGGGCCGCTGGCAATTTACCTTGGACGCTTTGCAAGAGAGTCGAGATACGAATATCCGCTCTGGTTTAGGTGAAGGTCGCCAAGCATCGACCACTTATTTGGCTGGTGATGATGCTCGGCAGCAGTGGCGTGCTCTGATCGATTTAGAGATGGAACCGCAAGCATGGGCCGATACCGGCCAGTGGCGGTTATATTATCAATACAGCGATACCGAACAAGACTCCCATGAAGAGCGTATGCTGTTACCCGAGCCGTTGCTTATTCAGCGCGATTTTGAATTTACCCAGCGTACCGCTGGCATCGGTGCTGACTTAGCTAAACAGTTCGACAGTGTCGGCTTTGCCCATAGACTTGGCTACGGCTTTGAATTGATTAGTTCAAGCTTAGTTGATGAACGTGACGCTTTACAAACCAATTTAACCACTCAAGTTAGCACCAATGTTTTATTAGGTGAGACTTTCCCGCTGCGTGATTTTCCGCGTAGCAGAGTGACAGAGTTTGGGATGTATGTGCATGACGAAATCGAACTCTGGGAGCAGGGACCGGTTATTAGCCCTGGGGTAAGATACGAGAACTACCGTTTACGGGCTCGCCATGATGCCCTGTTTGAATTGCGCTATCCACAATCTACAGTTACCGATTTAACCGAATCTGCGTGGCTACCTAAGTTTGGTGTAGTGTGGCCGGTAAGCGAGCAGGTTGAATGGTTTGGGCAATACGCACGTGGCTATCGGGCGCCGCCTTTTAGTGATGTTAACGTGGGCTTGTATTATCCACAGTTTCGAGTCTTGGCAATTGCCAATCCTGATTTGAAAGCCGAACGTGGTTATACCTTTGAAACAGGTTTACGCGCGCGTTTAACCGGTCACTCAATAACTGCGGCCGTGTTCCACAATCGTTATAGCGATTTTATTGAGAGTCGCGCCAGTTTGGGCTTTGATCCGGTTCGGCAATTATTGATATTTCAATCGATTAACCGCGATAAAGTGGTGATTGAAGGGGCTGAATTTGAGTGGCAAGCAGACTGGAATCGGCAGTGGAGTAGTCAGCTGGCATTAGCATACAGTCGTGGTGAAGATCGTGAAACAGGCCTCGCCATAGCCGATGTTGCGCCACCTCAAGCTATCCTAGAAGTGAGTTATAGTAATGCCGACTGGGAATCGCGCTTGGTCCTCACGGCAGTGCGTGGGCAACGTGAATTACAAGATGCCGATGGCAGCTTATTGTTCTCAGCGCCTGGTTACGCCACTGTGGATTGGGTGAATCGCTGGTTTGTAGCTGATGACTTAAGCATCGGTGCAGGCTTGTTCAATTTAACCGATAGACGTTATTGGAAAAATTCCCGAGTTAGTGGGTATCCGATAGCAGATCCTAGTCTGGAAGTCTTAGCAGAAGCGGGATTGCATGCTGGAATAACGGTTAATTATCAATTCTGATTAGCGCTGCCGCAAAATTAATTTGAATAAATCTGTTGACAACAGCTCATTTCGCCTCTATATCGTCACTGACGAATAGAGGCGTCGCAGTTTTTCTGGAGTTGTTGGTCTGGAGGATAGGCACATCATGGCAACATTAAACCGTGAACAGATTATTAAGAAGCCGTTTAACGACTTCAAAAACTACCCTTATGGGTTTGCCCGCTCAGGTGATTTTTCTATCCGTGAAAGCGATTTATTAGCTAAACACGGCAGTATGATTGCTGCATTAATGAGTGGCGAAATTGAACCGCAAACGGCTGAAGAGCAATCCTTGTTGGCAGTTGCGCGTGGTGAAAAGGCCGCCGATACTGCGGTAGAAAAGGCTTGGTCTAAGTATCAAGCTCGCATTAACCGACCTAAAGTTGGCAGTATGTATGGTCGTAGCCGATACACCGATGACGCATTTGAGGTGAGCGGTGGCGATGATGACGATTTAGTGGTTGAAGATTAATCAAAAAAAGCTGGCGAAAGCCAGCTTTTTTATGGGTTAAAGCTAATTAGGCTTGTTCACGAGCAATGGCACGATAGCCAATGTCAGTGCGATAGAATGCCTGGTTCCAACGGATCTTACTAACGCCAGCATAAGCTTGCTGTTGAGCAGCGCTTACGCTATCGCCAATAGCAGTCACACACAGAACGCGGCCGCCGGCCGTCACTACTTGCCCTTCAGTATTGAGAGCCGTGCCAGCATGAAAGACCTTCACGCCAGTGGCTTCAGCTTCAGCAATGCCTGAAATCGCATCACCTTTGGCATAGCCATCTGGATAACCGCCAGCCGCCATCACCACGCCCACAGTCGCACGCGGATCAAACTGAATCTCACGACCAGCTAATTGGCCGGCGCAGGCAGCTAAGCACAGTTCAACTAAATCAGACTGTAAGCGCATCATGATGGGTTGAGTTTCAGGATCACCAAAGCGGCAATTGTACTCAAGTACTTTGGCGCTGCCGTCTGCTGCAATCATCAAACCAGCATAGAGAAAGCCAGTGTAAGGATGGCCTTCAGCTGCCATACCCTCTATGGTTGGCTGAATCACATGCTGCATCACCCATTCGTGCACACTAGGGGTGACCACAGGGGCTGGGGAGTAAGCCCCCATACCGCCCGTATTAGGGCCTTGGTCGCCGTTGTCACGTGCTTTATGATCTTGGCTCGAGGCAAACGGCAGCGCCGTAGTGCCATCCACCATGACAATAAAGCTCGCTTCTTCACCAACTAAAAACTCTTCAATCACTACTCGGCTACCCGCATCACCAAAGCGGTTACCTGCCAGCATGTCAGCAATAGCAGCATCAGCTTCAGCAAGAGTTTGCGCAATGATCACGCCTTTGCCAGCAGCTAAACCGTCAGCTTTGATGACGATTGGAGTGCCTTGCGCACGCACATAGGCTTGTGCGGCTTCAACGTCCGTAAAGGTGCCATAAGCAGCGGTTGGTATTTGGTGACGTGCTAAAAAGTCTTTGCTGAAAGCTTTTGAGCCCTCAAGTTGAGCTGCGGCTTGAGTTGGCCCAAAAATAGTTAGGCCAGCTGCGGTAAAACTATCAACGACTCCCGCAACCAGCGGCGCTTCTGGGCCTACAATCGTTAGGGCAACCTGCTGCTGTTGCGCAAAGGCTAGTAAGGCAGCGATATCATCAGCAGCAATGGCCACGTTTTCGATACCAGTTTCAATAGCAGTGCCGGCATTACCAGGAGCGACAAACACTTGCTCCACACCCTGACACTGTGCGGCTTTCCAAGCTAATGCATGTTCGCGGCCACCGCCGCCAATTACCAATACTTTCATGAAGATACTCGTTAATTATGAGGTTTAACAAATTTTAACGTAAAGCGGTCACTCTCACCAATCTCAATATACTTGTCGCGATCTTGATCGCCGGCAGCTAAGGTTGGTGGCAAGGTCCATACGCCGCGTGGATGCTCAGTGGTGTCGTTTGGATTCGCATTGATCTCACTACGCGCAACCAGTTCAAATCCAGCCGCCTCAGCGAGTGCGATGGTATAGCTTTCTTTGATATAGCCGCTTGATTCCATATCACTATCAGGACGAGTTTCCGGTAACCGGTGATCAACAATCCCTAACATGCCACCGGGTTTGAGAGCTTGATAAAAGGTCGCAAAGGCACCTTTAATACCAGCTTCGCCACTGGCCATATACCAATTATGCAGGTTACGGAAGGTGAGTACTCTATCAGCGCTTGCTGGTGGTGCAATAGCACTATTCTCTAGGGGAGAAAATTCGGTGATGATGACGTTACCGAACAGAGCATCGTTAGCAACTCGTTCGGCATAGTTAGCGCGCGCACGAATAGCGAAACCACGCTCGTCAGAAGTGGCAAAACCAGCCGCATAGAGTTGCCCATGCTGATGCAGATAAGGGGCTAGGATTTCGCTATACCAACCACCACCTGGCCAAATCTCGACCACTGTGTGGTGCGGCGCCACTTCAAAAAACTCGAGTGTTGCTTGGGGATTTCGGTACTTATCTCGTTGTATGTTGCTTGGCGTGCGCGCCGGGCTATTCATGGCATCGGCTAATGCGGTGCTGTGACCAGGGGCAGCCGCTTCATTCGAGCAGGCGCCCAGTAACGGAGTAAACAGTAGCGCTACGGCTACACCGGTTAATAGTTGACGTTTAGTGGGCATCGCTAGTTTCCTTTTGCATCATTAAGTTATATGAGCTTAGCGCTAATCGTTCAGTTAGCAACTAAGCTCGCTATCAATAACCTACGAATTAGTGACGGAAATGGCGCATTCCAGTAAACACCATGGCGATCCCATGCTCGTTGGCAGCTGCGATAATTTCTTCGTCACGAATCGATCCACCGGGTTGAATAATGGCAGTAATACCAGCGGCAGCAGCAGCGTCAATTCCGTCTCGGAAGGGGAAGAAGGCATCGGATGCCATCACCGAGCCTGCTACCTCAAGGTTCTCATCAGCAGCTTTGATACCAGCGATCTTGGCGCTGTAGACACGGCTCATTTGGCCGGCGCCAACGCCAATCGTCATACCGTCTTTGGCATACACAATCGCATTAGATTTCACAAATTTGGCTACTTTCCAGCAGAATAACAAGTCTTCCAATTGCGCGGCAGTTGGCTGCTTGTCTGTAACAACTTTGAGATCGGCTAAGGTGATTTCACCTAAATCGTTGTCTTGCACCAACAAGCCACCATTAACGCGTTTGTAGTCGAAGCTTGGTACTCGTTGTGCTGCCCATTCGCCACACTCGAGTACGCGCACATTAGTTTTGCTAGCGAGTGCATCTTTAGCCGCTTGGCTAATCACTGGGGCAATAATGACCTCGACAAACTGACGCGCCACAATTGCAGCTGCAGTCTCACCGTCGAGCTCACGGTTAAAAGCAATAATGCCACCAAAGGCTGAGGTTGGGTCGGTTTTAAAGGCGCGTTCATAAGCATGCAACGGATTGTTACCTATTGCCACGCCACATGGGTTGGCATGTTTCACAATCACACAAGCTGGTGCAGTAAAAGATTTCACACACTCAAGGGCGGCATCAGTGTCGGCAATGTTATTAAAGGATAATTCTTTACCTTGCAGCTGAATCGCAGTGGCGACCGATGCTTCTGCTGGTTTGTGCTCGACATAAAAAGCGGCTTGCTGATGGCTGTTTTCGCCATAGCGTAAATCTTGTTTCTTCTGTAACTGGGTATTAAAGGTACGTGGGAATTTACTGCTTTGCTGGGGCAACCGTGCGCCAAAATATTGAGCAATCATGCCATCATATTGAGCTGTGTGTTCAAAAGCTTTAATCGCTAAGTTAAAACGAGAATCGAAGCTTAGGCTGTTTTGATTAGCATCCATCTCGGCAATAACTGCGGCGTAATCATCAGCATTCACAATAATAGTCACGTCTTGATGATTTTTGGCGGCTGCACGCACCATCGTTGGGCCACCAATATCAATATTCTCTACCGCATCAGCATGGCTACAATCTGGTTTCGCGACAGTTTCTGCAAACGGGTATAAATTTACTACCACCATATCTATGGCAGCAATACCTTGCTCTTGCATCACCGCTTGGTCTCGATCACGACGAGCTAAAATGCCGCCATGAATTTTAGGATGCAAGGTCTTTACGCGACCGTCCATAATCTCCGGCTGGCCAGTATGTTCTGACACATCTGTTACGGCAATTTGGTGCTGGCGCAGTAAGGCTGCCGTACCACCTGTTGAGAGCAGCTCGACGCCACGTTGCACCAAAGCCTGAGCAAATTCGACAATGCCAGTTTTGTCAGAAACACTGAGTAAAGCGCGTTGAATAGGGCGGTGTTGCATGAAATGTTACCTTTCTTTAATAGTGAGTATTAAGTATTCAGTAGATACCAGTAAACTAAGATAGTTAATTTAAGTACGTGTTAGCAAATAACCTAGGCGTTAAAAACAGAGGATTAGAAAGAAAAAAAGAGCACACCAGGCGCTCTTTTTTTGGGGGCACTTAGTTCATGCCGTATTTTTTCAGCTTCTTACGCAAGGTACCACGGTTAATGCCAAGCATTGTCGCGGCGCGGGTTTGATTACCACGCGTGTAAGTCATGACCTCTTCTAACAACGGTGCTTCAACTTCAGCCAAAACCAACTCATACAATTCTTCAGGATCATGTCCTTCTAATTGCTTTAAGAATGAGTTCATGGCTTGCTTTACTGAATCACGTAGTGGCTTCGGCTGGGCATTGTTACCAATGGTGGTAAATGGAGAAACCGGGTCACGATGTGCGTTTTGATCAAACATAGGTGCGCTCTATCTCTTTAGTTTACTGTTACAAAAAAATTCGCCAAGGCGTCGAGTTGCTCGGCTGCATCCTCAATCACCAAAAACTGCTGGCGAAAATCCGCATTGGGTTGTTGTTGTTGCAAGTACCAACCCACATGTTTTCTGGCAATCCTTACACCGCTAAAGTCACCATAGTGTGCGTGCAAGCGTTTCACATGCTGCTGCACAACTCGGCTAACTTCATGCGCCGTTGGTGGTGCTAAGTGTTCGCCCGTTGCTAAAAAATGGGCGATCTCACGAAACAACCAAGGATTACCTTGGGCGCCGCGACCAATCATGATGGCGTCGGCACCGGTATACGCTAAAACCTCGCGTGCTTTTTCTGGCGTCGTAATGTCGCCATTAGCAACTACGGGTATCGACACCGCCGCCTTGATTGCTTTGATGGTGTCGTACTCGGCGTGGCCTTTGTACATACAAGCTCGAGTACGTCCGTGTACGGCTAACGATTGTATTCCCGCTTGCTCCGCAATTTGGGCAATGGTTACTCCGTTACGATGCTCAGGCGTCCAGCCTGTGCGAATTTTTAGCGTGACTGGCACATCCACAGCAGCTACCACAGCAGTTAGAATAGCTTCTACAAGCTTTGGATACTGCAGCAGGGCCGAGCCAGCTAATTTCTTATTCACCTTTTTTGCTGGGCAGCCCATATTGATATCAATGATTTGCGCTCCGTGCTCAACATTGTGAACAGCAGCCGCAGCCATCAATTCAGGTTCTGACCCTGCAATTTGCACAGCTTTCACTCCCGGTTCATCAGCATGGCCCATTCGGTCTTGCGACTTTTTAGTGGCCCACACTTGCGGATTGCTCGAGAGCATTTCGGACACTGCCAACCCGGCTCCCAATTCTAAGCAGAGCTGTCGAAATGGAAGGTCTGTCACACCGGCCATGGGTGCGAGAATTACCGGATTTTCTATTGGATATGGTCCGATCCGCATCGGTTAAAAACTGTGCAACTCAAGGGTCGGAAATTTTAGGGAATTTAGCGCAGAAAGAAAAGGCTGTAATTTGTACAAAAACAGCCTTTTTTGCATTTTTTCCACTTGACAAAGTTACTCAAGACTAGTGTTTGCGTTTTGCGTGTAACATCACCCAACCTTCGCTGACACGAACCGGGCTAAAGTCGAATTCTTTGTTATAAGCGGCTTGTACTGCCGGAACTTGACGCTCCAGAATGCCAGACATGATGAGTTCACCGCCTGGAGCAACAAAAGCACTAATGACCGGAGCTAATTCTTGTAAGGGGCCGGCCAAAATATTGGCCATGACCAACTCGGCTTGTAACTCCGGTTGCTGACTTGGTAAATATACGGCTAAGCGTTCAGCAACACCATTGCGCTCAGCATTGGCGGTACTGGCAATCAGAGCTTGTTGATCGATATCGGTACCAATAGCTTGCTTGGCACCCAGCAACAATGCTGCAATCGCCAAAATACCTGAGCCACAGCCAAAATCAACCACGGTCTTACCGGTCACCTCAGCGCTATCCAACCATTCCAAACAAAGTGCCGTAGTAGGGTGAGTTCCTGTACCAAAGGCCATCCCCGGGTCGAGCATGATATTGACCGCATCGGGCTCGGGGATATCACGCCAGCTAGGGCAAACCCACAGCCGTTGACCAAAACGAATGGGATGAAAATTATCCATCCACTCACGCTCCCAATCTTTGTCTTCTAGAGCATCGGTTTTGTATTGTAGCTCGTCTTTGAAATAACTCGATTTGCGCAGGTTAGCGAGGATTGGCTTAAGGTCGGTTTCAGCTGGAAACAAACCAGTCACTAGAGTTTCCTGCCAATAGATGAGTTCGCCCAGCGGAGGCTCAAAAATCGGGTTGTCTTGGGCATCGCGATAGGTGACGGCCATAGCGCCATTGCCCTGCAGCATGTCGCCCACAAGGGGCGCATGCTTTTCAGGAGCAGATACGGTAAGTTGAATCCAAGGCATAGGCGTTAGTGACCACCCATGCCGAGCTTTTTCTCTAGATAGTGGATGTTCGTGCCACCGTGCTGGAAGTTTTCATCAGCCATGATGTCTTTCTGCAATGGCACATTGGTTTTAATACCTTCGATGATTAACTCACTCAGCGCATTGCGCATGCGGGCTATTGCTACATCACGATTTTCACCATAGGTAATTAGCTTACCAATCATAGAATCGTAATTAGGTGGTACCCGATAATCTGCATACACATGCGAATCCCAACGCACTCCTAAACCACCCGGTGGGTGGAAGCGGGTGATGGTACCCGGCGATGGAATAAAAGTTGCTGGATCTTCAGCGTTAATCCGGCATTCAACAGCATGCCCGCGAATCACTACGTCTTCTTGTGAAATCGATAATTGACGACCCGCGGCAATGCGCAGTTGCTCTTTAATGAGATCGATTCCGGTAACCATTTCGGTAACTGGATGCTCAACCTGAATACGGGTATTCATTTCAATGAAATAGAATTCGCCGTTTTCGTAAAGGAACTCAAACGTACCGGCACCACGATAGCCAATCTCGATGCAGGCTTTGGCACAGCGTTCACCAATAAACTTACGCATCTCTGCGGTAATGCCTGGTGCTGGCGCTTCTTCAACGACCTTCTGGTGGCGGCGTTGCATCGAACAATCACGCTCACCTAAGTAAACTGCGTTACCTTGACCATCAGCCAACACTTGAATCTCAATATGCCGAGGATTCTCTAGAAACTTCTCCATGTACACCATGGAGTTACCGAAGGCTGCTCCGGCTTCTGCTTTGGTGGTGCTAATAGCGCGAATCAGTTCGTCTTCTTTACGCACGACTCGCATGCCACGACCACCACCGCCTCCAGCTGCCTTTACTATCACTGGATAGCCAATACGCTTAGCGGTTTTTAAGTTAGTGGCATCATCATCACCTAACGGACCACCGGAGCCAGGCACACAAGGCACACCTGCTTTCTTCATCGCCTCAATAGCAGAAACTTTATCGCCCATCAGGCGAATAACATCAGCGGTTGGGCCGACAAAAATGAAACCAGAGTTTTCTACTTGTTCAGCAAAGTCGGCATTCTCAGCAAGAAAGCCATAACCTGGGTGGATAGCTGCTGCGTCAGTAATTTCCGCCGCACTAATAATGCGTGGAATATTCAAATAACTATTAGTAGCAGGTGCATCGCCAATACAGATAGACTCATCGGCTAGCAGCACATGCTTCAAATTGCGGTCAACGGTAGAGTGTACCGCTACGGTTTTAATTCCGAGCTCTTTACAGGCGCGCAAAATACGCAGCGCAATCTCGCCTCGGTTAGCTATAACAACCTTATCTAACATGATTTTGGTCCTGGCTGATGCCGTTACTCAATAACAAATAATGGCTGATCAAACTCAACCGGCTCACCGTTTTCTACAAGAATTTGTTTCACCACTCCGCCTTTGTCGGCTTCGATCTGGTTCATCATTTTCATCGCTTCTACAATGCATAAGGTTTCGCCAGCTTTAACCTGTTGGCCAACGCTTACAAAGTCAGCGGCACCCGGTGCTGGAGCTGCGTAGAAAGTGCCAACCATAGGTGATTTAACAACATGGCCTGAAATTTCTGGCGCTGCTGCTTCTGCTGCAGGTGCTGCCGCCGCTGCCGCCGCCGGAGCTGGTGCCGGAGCAGGATAATGATGCATCGGTGCCGCTTGATAATGGACCGGAGCGCTGTGGCTGCCACCACGATGAATACGAACGGATTCTTCACCTTCGGTAATTTCTAATTCAGCGATACCAGATTCTTCTACTAGTTCGATTAATTTCTTAATTTTACGAATATCCATGAGTATTAATTACCTAATTAAATGTTATGAGTTGTGCTGTAAGTGCTGCTGGGCTGCTTGCAACGCGAGGCCATAGCCTTGCGCGCCAAGTCCACAGATAACCCCTACGGCTAGGTCTGATAAATAAGAATGCTTACGAAAGGCTTCGCGTGCATGAATATTGGAAAGATGTACTTCGATAAAAGGAATAGCTACCCCGGCCAAGGCATCACGCAAGGCAATGCTAGTATGAGTAAAGGCGCCTGGGTTGATTAGAATAAAATCGACATGGGTGGTTCTAGCTTCATGAATCCACTCAAGCAGTTGATGCTCAGCATTAGACTGTCTGCAGTCTAAAACAAGGTTTAACTGCTCAGCTTGTTGCCGCAGTTGATGCTCAATATCATTGAGGGTTTGTGAACCATAAATATCGGGCTCCCGAGTGCCTAACAAATTAAGGTTAGGGCCATTGAGAAGCAATAGTCTTGATGTTCTGGCATTTTTTGTCGTCATAATGCTGCGATCTGCTGCGAAACGTCATGTCTCTAGGAATTTAGAGAATTAGAGGCCAAATTTGGCCTCTAGTTCCATGCTTATCTTGGCATTATAGAGAAAAAATGAGATTACGCAGCAAAATACTGGTCTTATCACCGCAGTTCGCTGCAATCTTTAATTTTCTGTTGTACTTTTTACATGCTCTGTAAATTCATCCGCCGGTAAAAACCCAGTGACTCTGGCACCTTGAACTTCCTCGCCGGCATAGAAAAATAAAATGGTAGGCAAACCTAATACCTGATAGTGCTGCAATATTGCATTGTTCTCAGCCGTGTTGGCGGTAACGTCTGCTTGTAGCAAGCGCACATCGCTTAAGGCTTGCTGAACCTGCTCGTTAGCAAAGGTGTAGCGCTCAAACTCTTTACAAGCAACGCACCAGTCGGCGTACAAATCTAACATCACCCACTGTTGATTAGCTGCGGCTGCTGCTAACTCGGCCTCAATTGCGGCAACAGAAGTCACTTGTTTGAAAGGCAAATGAGCGCTGCTAGGCTGTGGCCACCAAGTATAGAGTAAGCCACTAGCAAGAATCAGCCAAACACTGCTGAACACCATTGCTGGCTTGCGCGCCATTTCAGCCCAGCCGCTAACAATAAGGTAAATCGCACTAGCACAGATAAAGAGCACCCATAGCCAATCTGCTATGTGAAAGGGCAAGAGGCGTTCTACTAACACCAGCGCAACTGCGAGCAAGATAACGCCGAACAACCGTTTTACTGTGTTCATCCAAGCGCCGGCTTTAGGCAATAGTTTGCCACCCGTTACCCCGAACACTAATAAGGGTAGGCCCATGCCGATACTCAATGCATATAGAATGGCCCCGCCATTCACGATATCGCCCGACTGCGCAATGAATAGCAGCACGCCAGATAGCGGAGCGGTAGTGCATGGTGAGGCTATTAATCCTGATAGGGCACCCATGATAAAGACACTGGAATGTGCTCCACCACGTTGACCTTGGCTAATACTATTGAGGTAATTTTGCCACTTACTCGGTAAGGCGATGGTATACACACCCATCATACTCAGGGCCAGCAACACAAACACTAGGGCTAGCACCACTAACAAAACTGGGTGCTGTAACATGGCTTGATAGCGCAATCCAGCTAGGGCTACCACAATACCTAGTGCTGAATAGGTCACGGCCATCCCTTGTACATAAGCGAACGACAAGGTAAATGCACGCAGCGTGGTTAAGGGTTTACGCGCAGCTGTTGTCGAGCCAGTAGCCGATGCAGCAGGCTCAGAAGACCCCATGATGATGGCAGAAATAATCGGGTACATAGGCAACACGCAAGGCGTAAAAGCTAAGCCAATCCCGAGGACTAAAAATAAGCCCAGTGACAACCACAGAGGCTGCTCATGAATTGCATCAAAAATGCTAGCAGATTCTGATTGTTGACTATTCTCAGTGATCTGCTCAAAAGACACTGCCGTGCCTGTGGCTTGTACGGCATTCAGCGCGATGGTTTTATCCGTGGGCGGGTAACATAAACCGGCATCGGCGCAGCCCTGATAAGAAATCACGAAAGTTTGCTGAGGCGCCGCCTGCTGCAACTCATAAGTGATTTCAACGTAATCGCGATACACCACAGTTTCGCCGAAAAACTCATCAACGTGGGGCTCACCTTCTGGTAATTGTGGTTGCGCTTGCAAAGCCACATCACTTTTCACCACAAATCGGTGCTGGTAGAGATAATAAGATGGCGCAATGGTCCATTGTAGGGTCAGCTGATCGCCGTCTTGCTTAAAATTGAACGCAAAAGCTTCGTCAACAGGCAAGAATTCGGGTTGTTGAAAAGGGTCACTACTTTGGAGCTGAAACTGTTGTGCCTGAGCCCCAGCAGTGAGCAACCATACTAGCGCGAATAAAGTAGAGAGAATAACGAGAGGGTACTGCTTAACTGTCATGATTGGGTGACCTGTGTTATCCAATTTAAATAATCGGGTGAGCCTTCCGTAATAGGCACAGCAATAAGTTCCGCCACATCGTAGGGGTGTGCCTGTTGCACCAGCGCAAAGAGTGCCTCAAGACAGCCTACGGTTGTCTTGATCTGTAACAAGACTTCTTCATCGGCATGGATATGATCATCCCACCAATACATGGATGTTGTTGGCGATGAAATATTAACGCAGGCAGCTAAGCGCGCTCGTAAAACTTTTTCAGCAATGGCTTTAGCTGATTGCTTGCTAGGACAACTGCATACCACAATACGATAGGTTGACGATGTTGGCATTAGTTTTATCTCTTCTCATTGAGTACGCTTAAAGACTATCTTACGACCAGTATACGAAAACAAAAAAAATTTATCATTGCACCTTGAGTTCTTATTTTTACCCCCCATAACTGGTGCACATTCACTTTTTAACTGCTTTGGTTCATCCCCAAAGCTTTTATCAACCCACAAACTTAGGTTTAGGAGTTATCCAAGATGAAACTTCGTCCTTTACATGATCGAGTGATCATTAAGCGTTCAGAAGCAGAAACTAAATCTGCTGGTGGTATTGTATTGACCGGTTCAGCCGCAGAAAAATCAACCCAAGGTGAGGTTGTAGCTGTAGGTAACGGTCGTATCCTTGAAAATGGCGAGGTAAAAGCGCTAGACGTAAAAGTTGGCGATACCGTGCTATTTAACGAAGGATATGGTGTTAAGACGCAAAAGATCGAGGGTGAAGAGTACTTGATCATGAGCGAATCAGACATTCTAGCGATCGTAGAAGGCTAAGGAGAAATAAACATGGCAGCTAAAGAAGTCATTTTTGGAAACAGTGCACGTCAACGCATGCTTAAAGGCGTGAACGTTCTTGCTGACGCAGTTAAAGTAACTTTGGGCCCGAAGGGTCGTAACGTCGTCCTAGAAAAATCATTTGGCGCACCTTTGATCACCAAAGATGGTGTTTCAGTAGCCAAAGAGATCGAACTAGAAGATAAGTTCGAAAACATGGGCGCACAGATGGTGAAAGAAGTTGCCTCTAAAGCTAATGACGAAGCAGGTGACGGTACTACCACTGCTACTGTGTTAGCTCAAGCAATTGTCAACGAAGGCTTGAAAGCGGTTGCTGCGGGCATGAATCCAATGGATTTAAAACGCGGTATTGATAAAGCCGTCATCAGTGCTGTTGAAGAGCTGAAGAAAATTTCACAACCTTGTGACAACACCAAAGCTATCGCTCAGGTAGGTACCATCTCAGCTAACTCAGATAGCACCATCGGTGAAATCATCGCTAAAGCGATGGAAAAGGTAGGCAAAGAAGGTGTTATCACGGTTGAAGAAGGTCAAGCATTGCAAGATGAACTTGACGTTGTTGAAGGTATGCAGTTTGACCGTGGTTACCTATCACCATACTTCATCAATAACCAAGAAAACGGCACTGTTGAATTAGAAAGTCCGTTTATTTTATTGGTTGATAAAAAAGTATCGAACATTCGTGAATTGTTACCAGTTCTTGAAGGTGTAGCTAAATCAGGTAAGCCATTATTGATTATTGCCGAAGATGTTGAAGGTGAAGCCTTAGCGACTTTAGTTGTGAACAACATGCGTGGCATCGTGAAAGTAGCGGCAGTAAAAGCACCAGGCTTCGGCGATCGCCGTAAAGCTATGTTGCAAGACATCGCTGTATTGACTGGCGGTACTGTGATTTCAGAAGAAATTGGTATGGAGCTTGAGAAAGCTCAACTAGAAGATCTAGGTACTGCCAAACGAGTCGTGATCAACAAAGACAACACTACTATTGTTGATGGTAACGGTGACCAAGCAGCCATTGAAGGCCGTGTTGCTCAGATTCGTCAACAAGTAGAGGAAACTACTTCTGATTACGACCGCGAAAAACTGCAAGAACGTTTAGCTAAACTTGCTGGCGGTGTTGCAGTTATTAAAGTAGGTGCTGCGACTGAAGTAGAAATGAAAGAGAAGAAAGCACGTGTTGAAGATGCTCTGCATGCAACTCGCGCAGCGGTAGAAGAAGGCGTTGTGCCTGGTGGTGGTGTAGCATTAGTGCGAGCTGCTAGCAAACTTGCTGACTTACGTGGTGATAATGAAGACCAAAACGTAGGTATCAAGTTAGCACTTCGTGCGATGGAATCACCACTGCGTCAAATCGCTACTAACGCTGGCGCTGAAGGTTCTGTAGTAGCCAATAACGTGAAAAACGGCGAAGGTAACTACGGTTACAACGCAGGTCAAGACGTGTATGGCGACATGCTAGAAATGGGTATTTTGGATCCAACCAAAGTAACTCGTTCAGCGTTACAGTTTGCTTCATCTATCGCAGCCTTGATGATTACTACCGAAGCTATGGTAGCGGAAGTGCCAAAAGATGAGCCAGCTGCTCCGGATATGGGCGGCATGGGTGGAATGGGCGGCATGATGTAATATCGATTACGTCATAAAACCATTCAAAACGGGGAGATGTTTCGGCATCTCCCTTTTTTATTTTGTATGTCACACTTTCAATCCGACTAGCGTCTAAACTAATAGAAGCGCATATAATGCGATATCGAGCGTCTCATAGGAGGACTCAAATGATGAAAAAAACTCTATTAGTAACTGGTTTAATGTTAGCTGGGCTATGTCACCAAACTGCGCTCGCGGCGGAAGCGAAAGTTAGTTGGGGTGACCCCAAAAAATTCTTTGACATTGAAGCTGTTGGAGATAAACAAGACCGTTTTGAACAGCGAGTTATGGACGAACTTACTGCTTATATTGGTGAATTAGCTGAGAAGCTGCCAGCCGATCATCAGTTCACCATAGCTATTAATGACATTGATTTAACTGGGCGTGTTGAGCCGGTTTTCGTTGATACTGGAATGCGCTATCAGCGTGTGGTTGACGAGATTAGTTATCCAATGATCAAATTTACCTACAGTTATACTGATGCTAACGGACAAGTTATCCAAGAAGGTGAGGAGCGGATAAAAGATCTAGGTAGCATTATTACTCGACGTGAAATTATGCGTAGTAGCCGTGATAATGTTTACTTTGAGAAACAACTGCTTCGTGATTGGTTCAAAGATAACTTTAAAGAGTATTTTTAACTAGCTCTTTCAATACTGCAAACGCCACTCCTTCAGAGTGGCGTTTTACTTGCTTCGCCGGCAATCTCTCGAACTAACTTTGGCACTAAAAAGCCCGGTAGTTCAGCTAATAATTGTTGATACAGCTTAAGGGCTGCTTCATCGGTAACGGCAAAATGACTGGCACCAGCCACTTTATCTAATTGATGTAGATAATAAGGCATGATGTTAGCGGCAAAGAGTTTTTCGCTTAGTTCACTTAGGCAGGTAACTGAGTCATTAATCCCCTTTAACAGCACGCTTTGATTTAGCAGCGTAACACCGGCTTGATGCCAAGCTAGTGCGGCCGCAGCTAATTCGTCTGCTACTTCTCGCGGGTGATTGATATGCAACACCAGAATAGCTTGCAGGTGACTTCGGGCTAAGCGCTCGGCAAGCTTGTTGGTTAATCGCGTCGGCAATACTACGGGTAGCCGTGAGTGGATTCGTATGCGGCGTAATTGCGGTAGTTGTTCTAAGGTTGTTAGTATCTCATCAAGCTTTTCATCGGTAGCCAAAAGGGGATCGCCGCCACTTAAAATCACTTCATTAATATTGGTATCCGACGCTATGGTGGCAACTAAGCTGGCCAGTTCAGACCTACCAAAGCTATGCTGTTGATAAGGAAAATGACGACGAAAACAATAGCGGCAGTTAATCGCACAGCCACCTTTTAAGATAACTAACACGCGCGACTTATATTTATGTAGAATCCCCGGCTGTGTATTAGACTGCTCAGCTAAAGGGTCTTTGGTAAATTCTGGATGTTCAGTAAATTCGTTGTGGTGCGGCATCACCTGCAAGAGCAAAGGGTCATTGCAATCACCTGGCTGCATCAACTTCACAAAATGAGGCGTCACCCGCAGTGGAAACAGGCGCCTTGCCTCGCGATGTTGAGCAACCCAGCTAGCCGGTAGTTGCAGTAACTCACCAAGCTGTTCGGGTGAGGTTATTGCTTGCGCTAACTGCTGTTGCCACAGAGGACGAATGGATACTGCTTGAGAATCGGACACAAAAAACCTACTTATTATTTCCACGAACGAATTATTTTACCTGAAAAATACTGCGTTATGGTTTATTATTGCGCGCGAAATCGCTTAATTTAAAAGCATACGAGGAAGCTATGGCGAATTACAGCACAAACGAATTTAAAGCTGGCTTAAAAATCATGCAAGATGGTGAGCCCTGTTCAATTATCGAAAACGAAATGGTTAAGCCTGGTAAAGGGCAAGCCTTTAACCGTGTTCGTATTCGTAAATTAATCAGCGGCAAAGTTGTTGAGAAGACCTTCAAATCAGGTGACTCAGTTGAAGGTGCGGATGTTGTTGATGTTGATTTAGCCTATCTCTATAACGATGGCGAGTTCTGGCATTTTATGAACAACGAAACCTTTGAGCAATTGGCTGCCGATGCAAAAGCTGTGGGCGACATGACCAAATGGTTAGTTGAGCAAGATGTATGTACGTTAACACTTTGGAACGGTAACCCGATCGCGGTAACACCACCTAACTTTGTTGAGTTAGAGATCGTTGAAACCGATCCTGGTTTGAAAGGTGATACTGCTGGTACCGGTGGTAAGCCAGCTACGTTGTCTACAGGCGCGGTGGTTCGGGTTCCATTATTCGTACAGATTGGCGAAATCATTAAAGTAGATACTCGCTCTGGCGAATACGTATCACGCGTACAAAAGTAAATCAGTTAGGGCATAGCAGTGCAGCTATCAGATAATTGGCGGCCATCCGCGTCGTTAGAATTATTGCAACAACGGGCAGCATTGCTACGCCAACTTCGAGAGTTTTTCTGGCAACGTCAGGTGCTAGAAGTGGATACGCCATTGCTGTCACGCTATGGCGTAACCGATGTTCATCTGAGTAATCTGCAAACCGAAATTGCGGTGTTACCAAACCAACCTTTTTATCTACAGACATCACCCGAGTACGCCATGAAGCGCCTGCTGGCTGCTTATGGTTGTAGCATTTATCAACTTGGAAAAGTCTTTCGGGATGATGAAGTAGGGCCACGGCATAACCCTGAATTCACGATGTTAGAATGGTATCGTGTTGGCTTTACGATGGCAGAGCTTATTGCGGAAGTCGTCGAACTCCTATTATTAGTGTTGGGTGAGCGTATGGTTGTCCAACAAACCTATCAAGAGCTCTTTCAGCGTTATCTCGCAGTTGACCCTCTTGCGGCTTCAGTCTCGCAACTGCAACGGACTTTAAGTGATTACCCCGAAGTTGCAGATTTAGCTGAGCGCGAGGACGATCGAGACACTTTACTGCAATTAGCCATGGCTTGCGTGATTGAACCTCGCTTAAATGTTGACGCAATAACCATTGTCACTCATTTTCCGAGTAGCCAAGCAGCCTTGGCAGAAATTGCCGCCGATGATAGTCGTGTGGCCTTGCGATTTGAAGTGTATGCAGGCGGAATAGAGCTTGCCAATGGCTATCAAGAGCTCACGCAAGCAGCCGAACAAACGCAACGTTTTGCGTCTGATAATCAACTACGTTTGCAGTTGGGGCGTCCTCAAGCTGCAGCTGATACGCGACTACTACAAGCACTTGCTGCAGGGTTTCCGAACTGTGCCGGAGTTGCTTTAGGGTTTGACCGACTACTCATGATCCAAAGCAAAAAGGCGAACATTCAATCTGTGCTACCTTTTGATCTGTCTTGCGCCTGATTAAGTAATGTTATAATATAACACGACTGTCTTGGCACACCTTAAGTAAAAGCACGGATTATCATGACGCAACGTTCGCTCGACAAAACTGGTATTTGGGTAACCACCTTATGTGCGTTACATTGCCTCGCTTTGCCTGTGATTTTACCGTTGTTGTCGGTGATTGGTTTATCTTTTATTGGCGAAGAGTTTTTAGAGCGTACCATCCTTTCGTTGAGTATTGTGATTGGTCTTATCGCCTTAGGCTTCGGCGTACGTAAACATGCGCAATGGTACCCGTTGTTATTATTAATTTGCGGTGGCGCTGTTTACTGGAATAAAGATAGCTTTGGTGAGTTTGCTGAACCTTTAGTTATTCTCATTGGTGCCGGTCTAATCATTGCTGCGCACTGGGTTAACTTAAGATTAGTACGCAGCTGTCCGATCAAGCCTCAAGTGCAATAGGCTATTGCACTTTACGAGTTAGGATAACGCCGGCTTCCATGTGATGAGTATATGGAAACTGATCAAATAACGCCGTTTGGGTAACTTCGTGAGTGTTGGCTAATTGGCCAATGTTTTCAGCTAAGGTTTCCGGGTTACAGGAAATATAAACAATCATCTCGTACTGACGTACAAGCTCAATCGTATCCATATCTAATCCAGCTCTTGGCGGATCCACTAAAACCGTTTGGCAATTAAAACTCAAAACATCGGCCTCAGTCGCGCGGCGAGATTGTTTACTGCCAGCCAGAACGGCACTGAAATCTTCAGCAGACATCCTAACTAAAGTGACATTCTTTATCTTATTTAATTCGCAGTTATAAATAGCAGAAGCGACAGAAGTTTTACTTATTTCTGTAGCCAACACCCGGTCAAAGTTTTGTGCTAACGGCAAACTGAAATTCCCATTACCACAATACAGTTCGAGTAAGTCGCCAGGACGGTCTTGTGTGGCTGCTAGGGCCCATTCAATCATATGCTTATTTACTGCAGCATTAGGTTGCGTAAAGCTATTTTCAACTTGTTGAAAAGAGTAATCACGCCCGGCAATCGTTAAAGTCTCAGTCACCCAATCTTGCTCAAGACAGATTTTTTGTTTTTTTGCTCGGCCGATAATGTGAATCTCACCATATTGGCTTAAGTGCTGCTTTAATTGCTGTGCGAATAACTGCCACTC
>JTFO01003444.1_pt1 | contig 24993 bp, 22 predicted proteins | sample 235411 | NCBI WGS metagenome assembly JTFO01 (sample SAMN03067590, study PRJNA260953) | activated sludge metagenome | biome: Sludge; feature: Wastewater; isolation source: CETP activated sludge from laboratory augmented bioreactor treating... | place: India:Gujarat | collected 2013-04
CATGGCTATTACAGCAGCTCTGGTTAAAGAACTGCGCGAGCGCACTGGCGCTGGCATGATGGATTGCAAAAAAGCATTGGAAGAGACCGGCGGCGATATCGAAGCGGCGATCGAAAACATGCGTAAAAGTGGTCAAGCGAAAGCTGCTAAAAAAGCAGGTCGCGTAGCCGCTGAAGGTGTAATCCTGACCAAAACTGAAGGCAACACCGGTACTTTGGTTGAGCTTAACTGCGAAACTGACTTCGTTGCACGTGACGAAAGCTTCTTAGCTTTCGGTGATAAAGTTATCAACGCGGCTTTTGCTAATAAAGAAACTGATGTTGATGCGCTTAAGGCTACAGCAATCGAAGGCGGCACCGTAGAAGAAGTACGTGAAGCTTTAGTTGCTAAAATTGGCGAGAACATGAACGTTCGCCGCGTGATGACCATCTCTGGTGCTGACGTGGTAGAAAGCTATGTTCACGGCGGCCGTATTGGTGTACTAGTTGCACTTACTGGTGGCGACAATGAGTTAGCTAAAGACATCGCTATGCATGTTGCAGCCAGCGCTCCACAGTTTGTGAAGCCTGAAGATGTATCAGCAGAAGTGGTTGAGAAAGAGCGCGCAATTCAACTAGATATCGCAATGCAAAGTGGTAAGCCACAAGACATCGCTGAGAAAATGGTTGAAGGTCGTATGCGTAAGTTCACTGGCGAGATCAGCTTAACTGGTCAGGCGTTCGTGAAAGATCCAGCGATTACTGTTGCTGATTTGCTGAAATCTAAAGGTGCCGACGTAGTTACTTTCGTACGTTACGAAGTAGGTGAAGGCATTGAGAAGAAATCAGAAGATTTCGCAGCTGAAGTACAAGCACAAATGGCAGCAGCAGCGAACAAGGCGTAATGCTAAGTTCTGTGGCTAAACTGCTAAGTTGTTAATGAAAACCGCATCATGGTTGGCATGATGCGGTTTTTTTATGAGTAACCTAGTTTGGTTGATAAACTAGATTCAGAATATCCAGTTAAAGTAACAAAAAGCGCTGGACCTAAGGCTGGAATAGCACAACAATAAACACCATTAAGTTGGCTGATGAGTAGTACCTAGGCCTATCTCGCAGCTAACTTTAAGTACCTGTTAGTATAACGACCTGAACATGGAGCGAACCTATGACACCAAGTAGCAAACCGAGCTATCGCCGCGTTTTATTAAAATTGAGCGGTGAAGCCTTAATGGGAGATGAGTCTTTTGGTATTGATGCCAAAGTACTTGATCGCATGGCTCAGGAAATTAAAGAATTAGTAGAGCTTGGGGTGCAAGTTGGCTTGGTCATTGGTGGTGGCAACCTATTTCGTGGTGAAGGTTTAGCAAAGGCCGGAATGAATCGAGTTGTGGGCGACCACATGGGTATGTTAGCAACCGTAATGAATGGTTTAGCAATGCGTGATGCGTTGCATCGTGCTTTTGTTAATGCTCGCCTAATGTCGGCAATAGAGCTTAACGGTGTGTGCGATAGCTACAACTGGGCCGATGCTATTAGTTTGCTCAAGTCTGGCCGTGTGGTGATTTTCTCTGCGGGTACCGGTAATCCATTCTTTACTACAGACTCGGCCGCTTGTTTACGTGGTATTGAGATCGAAGCAGATTTAGTACTTAAAGGAACTAAAGTGGATGGTGTCTACTCGGCAGACCCGGTTAAAGACCCCAATGCGCAACTGTACCGCCAGATCAGTTACGATGAAGTGCTACAAAAACAACTTAAAGTAATGGATTTAGCGGCATTTACGCTAGCCCGTGACCACAATCTTCCTATTCGTGTCTTTAATATGAATAAGCCAGGTGCATTAAGAGCCGTGATTATGGGCGAAGAAGAAGGTACACTTATTGCTAGTGAAAGCATGCTTAACCCCGCATAATCAAGCGTACGAGCAAGACATAAGGAAACTACAACGTGATTAATGACATTAAGCAAGACGCTAAACAGCGTATGGAAAAAAGCGTAGATGCGCTACGTTCACAAATTTCAAAAGTGCGCACTGGGCGTGCTCATCCAAGTATTTTAGATGGTGTGATGGTACCTTACTACGGGGTAGATACTCCGTTAAAGCAATTGGCAAACATCACGGTAGAAGATTCACGTACGTTAGCTTTGACAGTGTTTGATAAGTCATCAGCAGGTGCGGTTGAAAAAGCCATCATGACCTCAGATTTAGGCCTAAACCCAGCTTCTGCTGGTACTGTCATTCGGGTGCCATTACCACCGTTAACCGAAGAGCGTCGTCGCGATTTAGTTAAAGTGGTTCGTAATGAAGCAGAGCAAGGGCGAGTTGCCATTCGTAACATTCGTCGTGATGCTAACAGCGATTTGAAAGACCTACTTAAAGAAAAAGAAATTAGCGAAGACGAAGAACGTCGCGCTACTGAAGAAATTCAAAAGTTGACAGATACTTATATCGCTAAAATTGATGAAGCCTTAGCGGAAAAAGAAAAAGATCTGATGGAAGTTTAAACTGTTGTTTCTATTCCACATTGGTGGAAAGCGCCGTGTCAGGTATACTCACACGGCGTTTTTTCTTGTATGGCGTTATTTATGACAATCACGGACGTTTCGAGTATTCAAATGCCTAAGCACGTGGCAATCATCATGGATGGTAACGGGCGTTGGGCGAAGTTGCGCGGCAAACACCGCACCTTTGGCCATAAAGCTGGGGCTGAAGCGGTGCGGCAAGCGGTGCAGTTTGCACGTAAAAAAGGTATTCAATCGTTAACTTTGTTTGCCTTCAGTAGTGAAAACTGGAATCGCCCGCAACAAGAGGTTTCAGTGTTAATGGAACTCTTTATGACGGTACTAAAACGTGAAGTAAAGAAGTTACATAAACATAATGTACGCCTACGTATTATTGGCGACAAAAGTGCGTTTAGTGAGCGGTTACAGAAACAAATGGCGACAGCAGAAGCCATGACCGCAAATAATACCGCTTTGAATTTAAATATTGCAGCCAACTATGGCGGCCGTTGGGATATTACTGCGGCGGCAAGACAATTGGCGAGTAAGGTGCGTGATGGTGAATTGGATGCTGAGCAAATCACAACTGATTTATTAGCTGAGCAGTTACAATTAGCAGACCAACCTGAGCCAGATTTATTAATAAGAACAGGTGGCGAACACCGAATTAGCAATTTTCTGCTATGGCAATTAGCTTATGCGGAATTTTATTTTAGCCAAGTATTGTGGCCCGACTTTGATGATAAAGAATTTGCAGCAGCAATCGCTGACTTTAGTTGTCGCGAGCGTCGCTTTGGTATGACCAGCGAGCAACTGCAACGGGCTATTTTAGATACTGATGTGACAACCGGGGACAACCTTGCTTAAACAACGTTTACTGACTGCGCTGGTGCTTATACCTGTCGCCCTTTATGCGGTGTTTGCACTGCCATTAACAGGCTTTGCTGTGGCGGTGCTGATATTGATGACAGCTGGGGCGTGGGAATGGGCGCCATTGATGGGGGTCACCAAACGCCTAGGTCGTATCGCTTATACGCTCAGCGTGAGTGTTATTCTGGCAGCCTTGATGTGGTGGGTGCCGGTTGATCAAGTATGGCAGCAAGGCGAGTTAGCGCAGCCACTATACATCCTGATCGTGCTGGGCTGTGCTTGGTGGGTGTTGGCTTTAGTATTGATATTAAATTATCCACGTAGTCGGCGAGTGTGGTCGCGTACGCGCTCTATCGTGGGCGTATTTGGTTGGTTAACACTGGTGCCTGCTTGGGCTGGCATGCTGGCTATCCGCTCTTTGAATTATGCTGAGCAGCCGTTGTTTGGCGGCTTTGCGGTGCTGTTTGTATTGTTACTGGTATGGGCCGCCGATGTTGGAGCCTATTTTGCTGGGGTTCGTTATGGGCGCAATAAACTGATGCCAGCGGTCAGCCCAGGTAAAACCATGGAAGGGCTTCTAGGTGGTATCACCTTGGCTTTTGTGGTGATGATGGTAGTAGCCCATTGGTTAAAAGTGCCTGCCGAGCAATTCGCTGGTTACTATCTAGCTGGATTAGTCACTGTCGTTGCATCGGTGTTTGGTGATTTAAACGAAAGCATGTTTAAGCGCTGTGCAGGAGTAAAAGACAGCGGTAGTTTGTTGCCAGGGCACGGTGGTATTTTAGATCGCATTGATAGTTTAACAGCTGCGTTACCCGTCTTTGCTTTAGCTTACTTATTGTTATTGGCCTAGTATGCAATCTATTACGATTTTAGGTGCCACAGGCTCGATTGGTAAAAGTACCTTAGCTGTTATCAGCGAGCATCCACAACGCTTTAATCTCTTTGCGGTGACCGCACATGCTAATGTTGCGGAGATGCTAAGTATTTGTGCACGTTTTAACCCAACCTACGCGGTTATGGTCGATGAGCAGGCTGGTTTAGCGCTACGGCAGCAGCTGTTAGAACAACGTAGCAGCACGGAAGTACTTATCGGCCCTGCAGCCTTGCTTGATGTTGCTTCAGCTAGTGAAGTAGATACGGTGATGGCAGCTATTGTAGGTGCCGCCGGGCTATTGCCAACCTTGGCAGCAGTTAACGCTGGCAAACGTATTTTGCTGGCTAACAAAGAAGCCTTAGTGATGTCAGGGCAGCTGTTTATGGACGCTGTAGCTCGTTCTGGCGCAGAGTTGCTGCCCATCGATAGCGAACATAATGCAATCTTTCAGTGTTTGCCGACAGCAGCACAACAAGCTTTAGGTCAAGCTGATTTAGCCGCTCATGGGGTCAGTAAAATTTTGCTTACCGGCTCAGGTGGCCCCTTTAGAGAGCTACCCTTAGCCGAATTAGCCCAACAAACCCCAGCTGCAGCCTGTGCTCATCCCAATTGGAGTATGGGGCAGAAGATTTCTGTAGACTCCGCCACCATGCTCAATAAAGGATTAGAGTATATTGAAGCGCGCTGGTTGTTTAATTGTCAACGCGAGCAATTAGAAGTGGTGGTACATCCTCAGAGTGTTATTCATTCTATGGTAAGTTTTACCGACGGTTCAGTGATAGCACAACTAGGACAGCCGGATATGCGTACGCCAATTGCTTATGGTTTAAGTTATCCTGCACGTATCAGCAGCGGTGTTGCAGCACTTGATTTCTCCCAATTAAGCCAATTAACGTTCAGTACCGCCGAGGCCGCTCGTTATCCTTGTTTAGCCTTGGCTATTGAGGCTTGCTGGCAAGGGCAAGCCGCCACCACCATGCTTAATGCAGCAAACGAAATCGCAGTTGAAGCCTTCTTAGGTACTCAAATTGGCTTTACCGCTATTGCTGAGATTTGTGATAGGGTATTGAACGAAATAGCAGTGATTCCGGTTAGCTCAATTGACGATGTCATTGCCATAGATCAACAAGCGCGACAGGTTGCCCAGCGTTGGGTGGAGCATTATCGGTTATGTTAACAGTGGTTTGGTCGTTAGCAGCGTTTGTAGTAACGCTGGGTATCTTAGTTACTTTCCATGAATTTGGACATTTTTGGGTTGCACGACGTTGTGGGGTGAAAGTCTTAACCTTTTCGGTGGGGTTTGGTAAGCCACTATGGCAGCGGCAGGCTGCTGACGGTACTGTTTATCAAATCGGTGCTATTCCACTAGGTGGCTATGTACGAATGCTTGATGGGCGCGTTGATGAGGTGCCAGAGCACCAGCGTCATTTAAGTTTCAATGCTAAATCAGTACCACAACGAGCTGCCATTATAGCTGCAGGGCCATTAGCTAATTTTATCTTAGCTATCGTGGTGTTGTGGGTGATGTTTTTGCTGGGTGTGCAATCGGTCAAGCCCATTATTGGTGATGTACGTGAGCAGTCAATTGCAAGCCAAGTATCAATTCCGGTGCCAAGTGAAATTATTGCAGTTGATGGTCGCCGCACGGAAGATTGGCAACAAGTTAATTTAGCCTTTGCGAGTGCTTTAGGGCAGCAACAGGTGACTCTAACAGTGCAAGATGAGCGCTTGCGCGAGCGAGACTATGTATTGGATATTGCGGATTGGCGATTATCTGACCAACAAACGCCAACCTTTGTTGATTTAGGTTTGCAGCCGTACCAGCAACGTGTATCGTTAGTACTGAGTTATGTGGCAGAAGAATCACCCGCAGCACAAGCTGATTTGCGCGTTGGTGATAAAATTGTCGAGTTTGATGGAACTCCTGTAGTAGATTGGTCTCAAACCAGACAGCTGATTATGAGTTCGGCCGGGCAGCAAGTAATCCTAAGCGTTGAGCGCGATGGGCAACTACTCGCGTTACCGGTTACCATAGGCAGCCGCGAACTAGAACAAGAAAGTATTGGTTTTCTAGGAGTAGAGCCGACCGTTGCACCTTATCCCGAAGAATATCGGTTTGTGCAACAGTATGGTTTCATAGATGGATTAGTAAAAGGCACCGAACGAACTTGGGAGCTCATTGTACTCAGTGTAAAAATGCTGGGTAAATTGGTTACCGGAGTAGTGTCAGTAAGCAACCTGAGCGGTCCAGTTGCGATCGCAGAGGGGGCAGGGACTTCGGCCAGTTATGGTCTGGTCTACTTTTTAGGGTTTCTTGCGCTTATTAGCGTTAACCTTGGGGTGATAAACTTAGTGCCATTACCCGTTTTAGACGGTGGGCACTTAGTCTTTCTTGCAGTAGAAGGAGTACGTGGTAAGCCCGTCTCTGAACGCGTGCAAGAAGTTTTTTACCGCATCGGTGGCGCGCTTATATTCGCGTTAATGGCAATTGCTATCAGTAATGATATTCTGCGATTGTCGCAATGAAACGACATGTACAACACAACAATTAAGTAGCACAGAATGACGTTGAAACAGCTGTTCTTGAGCGCCCTGGTAGCAGCGGCGGCTCTTCCTGCACATACTGCATACGCACAAAGTGCAACCCAAGGTTCTGAACCCAATGCTTCCGAGCAGAGTGCCAACAAAAATACCGAAACATTTGTCGTTGAAGATATCCGTGTAAGAGGATTACAACGAGTGGCCCTAGGTGCCGCGCTAACTTATATTCCTATTCGTTTAGGTGACACTGTTGATGCGAACGCAGTTCGTAACAGTATCCGCTCTCTTTATTCATCCACCCACTTTGATTACATTGAAGCGAAACGCGAAAATAACACGCTTATTTTTGAGGTGGTGGAGCGCCCAACCATCAGCTCGATAGAGTTTGAGGGAAACAAAGATATCAAGGATGAGCAGCTCACTCAGAGTCTTACTGATAGCGGGATTGTCGAGGGCGAGCAACTAGATCGTACCGTCATCGCAAGCATCGAAACAGGCCTTGAAGATTTCTTTCATAGTGTAGGTAAATACAACGCTAAGGTTGATGTAGAACTGGTAGAGCTTACCCGTAATCGAGTAAGCGTGCGGTTGAACTTTGATGAAGGCGAATCGGCCGAAATTAAACAAATCAATTTAGTGGGTAATAAAAGTTTTACTGATGAAGAGATACTCAATCAATTTGAGTTGAAAGACAGCTTGCCTTGGTGGAATTTTATCGGTGAAAACCGTTATCAAAAACAACAGTTATCAGGCGATTTAGAAGCACTAGAGAGTTTCTATAAAAACCGTGGTTATTTGGGCTTTCAGGTTAAGTCCGTTCAAGTAACGTTAACGCCAGATCGTAAAGGCGTGTATATCACTATGAACCTTGAAGAAGGTGAGGTATACAGCATTAACGAAGTACGAGTGATTGGTGACTTGAAAGGCCATGACGAGATGGTTGAAGCTTTCACCACCATCAAATCAGGTACGACGTACAACGCAGCACAAATAACAGCCCTAGAAGAGGCTATTGCTCGTTTCTATGGTCGTTTCGGCTATGCGTATCCTGAAGTTCGAGCTATTCCTGAAATTCAAGAGGGTAGCAACGAAGTTGACTTGATTTTCTCCGTCAACCCTGGCAAACGCGTCTACGTGAATAGAATTAACTTTATCGGTAACAATGTAACTGCGGATCAAGTTTTACGCCGAGAGATGCGTCAACTTGAAGGGGCTCCACTTAATGAGGCCCAAGTAGAGCAAAGTAAGGTTCGGTTAGAGCGTTTAGGCTTTTTTGAAACCGTAGAAACCAATACTACCAAAGTAGATGGTAGTGATGAGCGTGTAGATATTGATTTTGTGGTTAAAGAGCAGCCGTCAGGTTCATTTAACTTTAGCTTTGGTTACGGTGACTACTCAGGTCTACAAATCGGTGTTGGTGCGTCGCAAGAAAACTTCTTGGGCTCGGGTAACCGCGCTGCGATCAACGTAAACACTAATAAATATGATCGTACTGCAAGTGTTGCTTATACCGACCGCTACTTTACTAAAGATGGCGTGAGCTTAACCGGTAGCGTGTACATGAGCGAGTTTGATGCTGGTAAGTTAGATAACTACATTCGCTACAACAAGAAGCAATACGGTATTAGCGCTAACGTGGGCTTCCCCATTAGCGAAATCCAAAGTTTAAGCTTTGGTGCAACCTATCGTAGCGAAGAAATTAATGATGTTGAAAGTTACGAGCAGATCACGCGGTTTTATAAACCATATGTTGACAAACGTACTCCAAACGATGGGGTGGCTTTTGACATCTACGAACTTACCGCAGCTTGGAACCGTGTGACTTTAAACCGTGGTATGTTCCCGACAGCTGGGTCATCTAACTCGGTGTCAGTTGGCATATCGGCGCCTTTGAGCGATGTTAATTACTTCCGTGTAAACTACGATTATCGCCAGTATTTCCCATTAACTGATACTCATAGTTTTGTGTTTATGACCCGGATGCGGTTAGGCTATGGTAACGGTTATGGTAAAGATGATAACGGTAACGAATATCTGTATCCATTCTATGAGAACTTCCGCGTTGGTGGACGCGATAACTTACGTGGTTTTGAAGCTAACACCATTGGTCCGAAAGCTGTCTATCGTTATACTCAATCCATTCCTGGCTTGCCGCCGGTTGATGGTGGTCCAGTAACGAATCCGCTGCCCGAATACACGGATACCTTGGCTGTAAGCCAATACTCGGTGGGCGGTAATGCATTGTTCGTGGGTGGATTAGAATTAATTGTACCAACACCGTTTATTTCTGAAGAGAATAAGAATACAGTTCGTACAAGTTTCTACGTAGATGTGGGTAACGTATGGGATACCGAGTTTAATTACGACGATTATGCCAAATTGCAGCTTAATCCTAACTCGTACCCATTAGAGGATTTTAGTAAGCCTAACTCGTTCCGCGCATCTGCAGGTATTTCTGTGCAGTGGATTTCACCGATGGGGCCGTTGACCTTCTCTTTAGGGCGCCCACTGAAGTCAGAAGATGGTGATAAAACCCAGGTCTTCAGCTTTAATATCGGTACCACCTTCTAATTTGAAAAATTATAAAATATATCAAGGAGTTTTATTGTGAATACTTTAATGAAAACAGGTGTTGCAGCAGCGTTACTAGCTACCTCAGTTTTTGCTAATGCAGCAGAAGCACAACAGAAAGTTGGCGTGATTAACGTGCAAGAAGTATTGCAGAACCTGCCACAAGCTCGTGAACTTGAAACCCAAGTTCAAACTGAGTTTAAGAGCCGTATTGACGAAGTTTCTAAACTTGAAAATCAAATGCGCGAGCTACAAGAAAAAGCGCAACGTGATGCATCTATCATGTCTAATCAAGAACGCTTGAACATGCAGCGTGAAATGGAGATGTTAGAAACCACCTATCAGCTTAAAGTAAAAGCGGTACGTGAAGATATGGGTCGTCGTCAAAACGAATTACGCGACCAACTATTGATGGATATCATGCGCAACACTCAAGACGTAGCTACTGCGCAACAGTTTGATCTTGTTCTGCAGCGTTCAGCGTTAGCTTATGCTACTGAAGCATCTGACCTCACTGATGCTGTGATTAAAAAAATGACTGGTGGCAACTAAGGCTATGACGAATCAGACATTGCTGTTACAGCAATTGGCTGAGGCGATTGAAGCTGAAGTACACGGTGATGGTGAAATCACCATCACTGGTGTCGCAACCCTTGCCTCGGCTAAGCCGGGGCAAATTGCCTTTTTAGCCAATGAAAAATATCGCTCGCAGCTAGACACTACCCAAGCCAGTGCCGTGATTGTGGCACCTAATGTGGAGTTACCAGCTGGTTTGGCGGCCCTGCGTACCCGTAATCCTTATGCTGGCTTTGCTAAAGTAGCGCAACTTTTAGATACCACACCAAAACCAGCTGACCATATTCATGCCTCTGCACAAATTCATCCAACCGCAAAGATTGGAGCAAATGTTGCTATTGGTGCTAACACCGTTATCGCTGAGCATGCGGTTATCGCAGATGATGTGGTGATTGGCGTGGGCTGCTATATTGGACCAAGAGTTGAAATTGGTCGGGCAACCCAATTATGGCAACACGTGGTGGTTTACCATGGCTGTGTGATTGGCGAGCATTGTCTCGTGCATGCAGGCACCATCATAGGTGCTGACGGTTTTGGCTGGGCCAATGAGCAGGGTAAATGGGTTAAGATCCCGCAACTAGGACGTGTAGTTATCGGTAACCGGGTAGATATTGGCGCTAGCACCACCATCGATCGCGGTGCGCTAGACGACACTATTATTAGTGATGGCTGTATTATCGATAATCAATGCCAAATAGCGCACAATGTATTTATTGATGAAGACACAGCCATTGCAGGTTGTACTGTGTTGGCAGGGAGCTGCCGCATTGGTAAGCGTTGCTTAATTGGCGGTGCAACAGCCATCAATGGCCACATTGAAATTTGTGATGACGTGCAAATAAGTGGCTTCTCGATGGTGATTAAAGGTATTTCTGAGCCCGGCGTTTACGCCTCGGGTATCCCTGCTGCGCCTCATCGCGAATGGCGCCGGAACGGTGCTCGTTACCGTCAACTTGATGAGCTCTTTCAGCGGGTGAAGAAGTTAGAAAATCAGCTAGCTAGTGCTAGCGAGTAAGAGGACCTTGTTTTGTCAGCAGATGGCGCTTTTGATATTAAAGAAATTTTAAGCTTGTTACCGCATCGGTATCCTTTTTTGTTGGTTGATAAAGTATTAGCTTGTGACCATCAAACTCGGATTCATGCGGTAAAAAACGTGAGTGTTAACGAGCCGATATTTACTGGACACTTTCCTGAAAATCCAATTTTTCCTGGGGTACTTATTTTAGAAGCCTTAGCCCAAGCGGCTGGATTACTTGGATTTAAGATAACGGCAAGCACGCCGGGCGCAAAAGATCTATACTTATTTGCTGGGGTGGATAACGCTCGTTTTAAAAAGCAGGTTCTGCCTGGTGACACTATGCATCTGCATGTTACCTTTGAGAAAGAACGCCGCGGTATTTGGGTGTTTAAAGGACGCGCCGAAGTTGACGGTGAGTTAGCCTGTAGTTGCGATATTATTTGTGCAAGAAGAGAAGTTTAAGTGATTCATTCGACTGCGATTGTTGATAAAAGTGCAAAGCTTGGGGCCAATGTAGAAATTGGCCCTTACAGTATTATTGGTGCCGATGTAGAGATAGGTGATGGCACTGTGATTGGGCCCCATGTGGTAGTTAAAGGGCCAACCACTCTTGGTAAAAACAATCGCATTTTTCAATTCTCTTCGGTTGGTGAAGACTGCCAAGATAAAAAATATGCGGGCGAGCCAACTCGCTTAGTGATAGGTGATAACAACATTATTCGCGAATGTGTGACCATCCATCGCGGCACGGTGCAAGATCAAGGGTTAACCCAAATTGGTGATGACAATCTCTTAATGGCGTACGTTCATGTTGCTCATGATTGCATGGTTGGTGATCATGTTATTTTAGCTAATAACACCTCGTTAGCAGGCCATGTTCATGTGGGTGACTGGGCCATTTTAGGTGGCTTTACTGGAGTTCATCAGTTTTGCCATATTGGGGCCCATGCTTTTACCGCAGTAAATTCTGTGGTGGTGCAGGATGTTCCGCCCTACGTGATGGCGCAGGGTCACAATGCTGTTCCTCGTACCATTAATAGCGAAGGATTAAAACGGCGTGGTTTCACCAGTGAACAAATTTTGAATATCAAACGTGCCTTTAAACTACTGTATCGACAGGGGCTCACCGTAACCGAGGCGGTTTCCCAGATGCAAGAATTGAATGCGGCAGAATTAGGTCCACTTATTGAATTTGTGCAACAAAGCCGCCGTGGCATTATTCGCTAACCTAATCAGCATGTTTCGATGATGAGTGAAATGGAAGTGACACATTCAGCTCCTCTAATTGCAGTGATAGCAGGTGAGCATTCGGGCGATTTATTAGGTGCCGGAATGCTTGCAGAGTTGCGCGTTAAGTATCCTAACGCTGAATTTATTGGGGTAGGTGGTCCGTTAATGCAAGCGCAAGGGCTCACCAGTTTAGTACCCATGGATGATTTAGCTGTGATGGGAATCGCAGAAGTTCTGGGGCGTCTATGGACCCTACTAAAGCATCGCAAACTGCTGGTTCAGACCATGTTAGCACGACGCCCAGACGTGTTTATTGGGATTGACGCCCCTGATTTTAATCTCCCTATAGCTAAACAGTTAAAGCGCCACGGCATCGCCACTGTACATTATGTTAGCCCAAGTGTTTGGGCGTGGCGCCAAGGGCGAATTAAAGGAATTAAAGCGGCGGTAGACCATGTTTTGTGCCTTTTACCGTTTGAAAAGCAGTTTTATGATCAGCACCAGTTAGCTGCTACTTTTGTTGGTCATCCACTTGCTGATAGTATTGCGCTGCATTCGGATAAGCAGCAAGCAAGAGCCGATTTAGATTTGCCTGAGCAAACTCGCATTATCGGGTTGCTACCAGGTAGTCGGAAAGGTGAGATAGCCAGATTAGGGCCACTGTTTTTGCAAACTGCGCAGCAGTTGCAGGAGCAACATCCGAATTGGTTGTTCATTGCTCCGATGATAAGTTCTGCGCGAGCCGAACAATTTAGTCAGCTCATTGCTCGTTATTCACCACAGTTACGCATCCAACTGATTGATGGCCAAGCCCGTACCGCCATGGCGGCTGCTGACGGCTTGTTACTCACCTCAGGCACAGTCACCCTTGAAGCCATGCTTATTAAGCGTCCGATGGTGGTGGCCTATCGGTTTAATTGGTTAAGTTATCAGTTAATTAAACGCTTATTTAAAGCTAAGTATTTTAGCCTACCAAATCTCTTGGCGGATCAAGCTTTGGTCCCTGAGTTTGCTCAACAACAAGCAACCGTAGATAACTTAGCGCAAGCACTAGAGCGGCAGTTAGATCCTGCCAATCAAGCTATGTTGGCGCAAGAATTTACCCAGTTGCATCAACAGTTACAACAGCGGGCAAATCAAATCAGTGCTGCTGTGGTAGCAGATTTAATAGCACAGTCCCCCAAATACCTTTCTAATAAATAGAAAGGTTTACTGATTAAATTCCGATTATTATTCGATTAGTTGCCAGCTATACTTACTCCGTTATTAACTGTTAAAGCGGAGGATAAGCAGATGGGCTTATTAGTAGATGGAAGATGGCAAGATAAGTGGTACGACACTGATAGCCATGAAGGCGCTTTCGAGCGCAGTGCAGCGCTATTTAGAAATTGGATCAGTAACGATCCCGATGCTGAATTTAAACCCGAGTCAGGTCGCTACCACTTATACGTATCCTACGCTTGTCCGTGGGCACATCGAACCTTAATCTTTCGAAAGTTAAAGGGCTTAGAAGATCATATTAGCGTATCTGCGGTGCATCCATTGATGCTTGAAAATGGTTGGGAATTTAGCTCACAAGGGTTTGGCGATAATCCGTCCGAATCTTTACAAGATCCTTTATATCAACATAACTACCTGTATCAATTGTATCTACAAGCTAACCCGAACTACAGTGGTAGAGTCACAGTGCCGGTATTGTGGGATAAGCAACGTAAAACGATAGTCAGTAATGAGTCTGCGGATATTATTCGGATGTTTAACTCTGCGTTTAATGAACTCACAGGAAATCAAGTAGATTTTTATCCAGATGAGTTAGCTGAGCCGATTGATAGCATCAATGAGCAGGTCTACGATCGTATCAACAATGGCGTGTATAAATGTGGTTTTGCGACTAAGGCTCCCGCATACCAGCGTGCTTACCGAGAGCTTTTTGATGAACTTGATACGGTCGAGGGCATTTTAGCGCAACAACCTTTTCTAGCTGGTGACCAAATTACGGAAGCCGATTGGCGTTTGTTTACCACCTTAATTAGATTTGATGCTGTGTATTACAGTCACTTCAAAACCAACCGGCAGCGGCTTATTGATTATCCTAATCTGTGGGACTATGTACGGCAACTTTATCAAGTACCAGGGATTGCCGAGACGGTCTTAATGGATCATATCAAAACTCATTACTACAGCAGTCATACCATGATCAACCCAACGGGCATTGTGCCTGAAGGTCCGGAATTAGACTTTAATCAACCACATTCACGTGGTTCTGTGTTAGGAGCTTAACTATGGCGCACGTTATTACGGGTCGCTACCGCGGTATCCCAGCTCAAGACGGAGCTGGGGTTAAACTAACGCGGGTCATTAATCAGCCGCAACTACGGCATCAGGATCCTTTTTTAATGTTGGATGAGTTTCGTTCTGATAATCCCAATGATTATATTGCGGGATTTCCGCCGCATCCGCATCGTGGCTTTGTTACCCTCACTTACATGTTAGCAGGGCGGATGGAGCACAAGGATTCAAATGGCAACACAGGCGTGGTTGAAGCCGGCGGAGCCCAATGGATGAAGGCAGCACGCGGGATCATTCACGCCGAAATGCCAAAGCAAGAAGACGGCCTGATGTGGGGCTTTCAGTTATGGCTTAATCTACCCGCAGCACGTAAAATGGAGGCGGCTGATTGGGCTGATTACCCGCAACATAAGCTGGGCCTAATCGAGCGAGATAACTATGAAATTCGCGTGATTGCAGGTTCATATGAAGATGCTGTAGGGCCCATTCAACAGCCGGAGCAAGAATTTTTGATGCTGGATGTACGCCTACAGCCGCAAGCGGAATTAGAGTTATCCTCGCAGCAGCAACAGACTCGACTCTTGTATGTCTACCAAGGGCAAGTTACTCTGAATGGCTCGCAGCTAGAGCGCGGTGAGTTGGTCCGCTTGAATGCCACTGACAATCTGCAGTTGCAGAGCTCTGAGTTAGCGGGTGTTGTTCTCTTAGCGGGCCAGCCTATTGGCGAACCTATCAGCCAATATGGGCCTTTCGTGATGAATTCGCCGGCCGAAATTGAACAAGCGATTCGAGATTACCAAGCTGGACGTCTAACTGGTTAAGCTAGTATCGGCCGGCTATTGCTAAGGAGTAGAAAGCAAGATGATGCGAGTGATTGTACCTAACGCTGCGGGCGAACCAGAGATGATTCACCAGCAACGGCCTCAAGCTGGTGCCAACGAGGTGGTGATCAAAGTTGCCTACAGTGGCATGAACCGTGCTGATGTGATGCAGCTTGCAGGGCATTATCCACCGCCAGCTGGTGCCTCAGAGGTGTTGGGGTTGGAGGTTAGCGGCTGGATTGCTGAAGTTGGAGCCGATGTTCAGCACTTTCAGCGCGGTCAATCGGTGTGCGCATTACTTAGTGGCGGCGGTTATGCCGAGTACGTGGCGGTGCCGGCTAATCAAGTACTACCTCTGCCAGCTGGGATGCAATTACCAGCGGCTGCTGGTATCTGTGAAGTTTTTGCCACCGCTTTCTACAATTTATACATGCTAGCAGCGGCGCAGCCAGGCGAGCATATTTTATTACATGCCGGTGCCAGCGCAGTGGGGCAGGCAGGATTGCAACTAGCCCGTGAGTTTGGTAACCCGACGTTTGTTACTGTTAGCAGTCAAGCAAAGTTAGACCATTGTAAAGGTCTGGGGGCGGCACAAGGCTGGTTGCGCGGTGCTGGAGATTTTACCGAGGCGGTAAAAGCTTGGGGGGGCGCTGATATTATTTTAGACCCGGTGGTTGGTGATTATTTACCAGCCAATCAACGAGTGCTGCGTCAAGATGGTCGATTAGTGGTGATAGGGCTTATGGGCGGACGTTTGGCAGAGTTAGATGCCGCAAGGCTATTAATGAAACGCCAGCGGCTTATTGGCAGCACTTTAAGAAATCAGCCCAATCAAGTGAAAGCAAGAATTATGGCCGCCTTGTTTGACCACGTATGGCCGCTATTTGAAGCAGAAAAACTAACCGCCAATATTGATTCGATACTTCCTGTGGCACAGGTAGGCGAAGCCATCCAACGACTTAAGCATAATGACACTATGGGTAAGTTGGTGTTGGTTTGGTAGTTAATAATTGTTTGATGAAACCAGAAAGGAAAGTGGTGGAGGGGGCAGGATTCGAACCTGCGAAGGCTGAGCCGTCAGATTTACAGTCTGATCCCTTTGACCGCTCGGGAACCCCTCCACACGAGCGCTGCATGATAGCAGATTGAGCCTGCGTGTAAACCGTTAATAGGGTAAAATCTCTATACCTGTCTACAAATGAGCCTTAGTATTCATGATTCCAGCCGCAACAGAAGAACTAATAGAACAATTTTTAGACCGTTTATGGTTGCAGCAGGGCATTAGTAAACACACACGTGCAGCTTATCGCTCAGATATCGTGAATTGCTATAAATTTGTCCGCACTCGGCAGCGCAAAGATTTACTCACGTTGAGCGCTGTCGATCTCGAAGACTTTCTGTTGTGGCGACGCCAGCAAGGTTTTTCACCACGTAGCACTTCTCGTCTTCTGAGCGCTTTGAAGAAATTTTTTCAGTGGGCGGTGCAGCAGCAGCTATGTAGCACTGACCCAACTGCAAAGTTACAACGCCCAAAGCAACCTCAGGCTATCCCCCACAGCCTCTCAGAGCTTGAGGTTGAAGATCTGTTAAATGCTCCCGATACTAGTGATGTGATTCAACTGCGCGATAAGGCGATGCTAGAAATACTTTATGCTACTGGCTTACGCGTAACTGAATTGGTACAGTTAAATGTCGACCAAATAAGCCTGCAGCAAGAGCTAGTAAGAGTGATAGGTAAAGGTAACAAAGAACGTTTAGTGCCCCTTGGAGAAGTTGCGTTAGAATGGTTACAACGCTATTTTGCTGAGGCGCGTCCGGTGCTGTGTAAGCAGCCCCATGATTGGGTTTTTGTTACGCGCCGAGGAGGGCCGTTAACGCGGCAGGCTTTCTGGTATCGAATTAAGTATTATGCGCAACAAGCAGAGATTCGGTCGCATTTATCGCCACATACGTTGCGCCATGCGTTCGCAACACATTTACTTAATCACGGAGCAGATCTGCGCGTGTTGCAAATGTTACTGGGCCATAGTGACTTGTCTACCACCCAAATTTACACTCATGTAGCCCGCGAGCGATTGCAACAACTACATGCTACCCATCATCCACGAGCTTAATCTTTATGCAATTATCTTTTTCTTCGTTAAAACAGCTAACCGTTCCTATTGTTGCTGCGGCCTTAATCGCCTGCCAACCCGCTTCTAAAGCTAATTTAGGGAATAGTCAAGAAACCGAATTTAACACGGCCTATCTGGAGCAAATGGGGTTTGTTGTAGAGTCTCATCAAGCAGCACCCATGGGTGGACTAATCGAGGTCATTACCAATCAAGGATTGGTTTACACCAATATGGACGGGAGCCAGTTAATCAGTGGTCGTATCTATGATATTACCGCTGCTGAGCCCGTTAATTTGAGTGATTTATCACTCAATGCTATGCGGCAGCGTGATGTAGCCACATGGGCTGATTCCACCATAGAGTATGCGGCACCGGATGTTAAGCATGTGGTGTACGTTTTTACCGATCCTAGTTGTGGTTATTGCCGGCAGTTACATGAACGACTAGAAGACTATCAAGCACTAGGTATTAGTGTGAGATATTTAGCTTGGCCGCGCACAGGTTTAACTGGCTCTGCTGCAAAGTTATTGGAACAAGCGTGGTGTGCAGACGATCAGCGTCAAGCATTAACTGCTATTAAGCAAGACCAAGCTCTACCGGCGGCTAATTGTGAAGCTCCCATAGCCGCTCACTATGCTTTGGGACACAAATTTGGTGTGCGCGGTACACCCGCTTTTGTCCTGCCGTCTGGGCAGTTAGTTCCTGGGCTACTGCCGCCACAGCAATTATTGGCGGAGCTTGAACGTTAAGATGGAAGCACAAATTCAACGTTATCCCAATATAGATACCGGAGACCTTCACACGCAGCTACCACCATTGCTGGCGCAGATAGTGGCGCGGCGGGGCGTCACTAGCTTAGCCGAACTAGAATTAAGTGCAAAAAGACTACCTCACTATCGATTGTTGAAGGGGGCAGAAGCAGCAGCCAAACGCTTGGCCGATGCACTAGAGCAACAACAACGAATCTGTATCTGTGGAGACTTTGATGCCGATGGTGCCACGTCAACAGCCTTAATGGTTTCTGTACTGCAGGCGTTAGGGGCGCAGCACGTATTTTATCTAGTCCCGAATAGATTCGCAGATGGTTATGGTTTATCGGTCTCGGTGGTGGAGCAAGCTCGGCAGCAAGGCGCCGAACTGATTGTGACGGTTGATAGCGGAATCTCTTGCCATGCTGGTATTACTGCCGCTAATAGATACGGTATTCCGGTGCTGGTGACGGATCACCATTTACCCGGTGCCAGCTTGCCTGCTGCTCAGGTGATTGTGAATCCCAATCAGCCTGGCTGTGCTTTCCCGAGTAAAAATATCGCTGGGGTCGGGGTAGCATTCTATGTGTTGTTAGCGCTTCGTGCTGAATTACGTAAGCGGCAACAGCCTGCAGAGATAAACTTAGCAGCCTGGTTAGATTTGGTCGCCGTGGGGACGGTTGCTGATGTGGTTAAGCTAGACGGAGTTAATCGAATATTAGTACAGCAAGGTTTGCAGCGAATAAAAGCAGGGCATTGTCGTCCTGGTATTGCTGCTCTTCTGAGCGTAGCTGGACGTGATCAAACCCGGTTACAGGCGAGCGATTTAGGTTTTGCAATCGGGCCTCGAATTAATGCTGCCGGACGACTGGATGACATGGCAGCTGGTATTGAGTGCTTGCTGGCAGCTACCGACACCGCCGCACAATCTTTAGCCGAGCAGCTGGATAGTCTGAATCGAGAGCGACGAAGCATTGAAACAGAAATGCGGGAAGAGGCCGAGCACTATGTAGCTGAATTGGCAACCGATAATACTGAGCTACCATCGTTGTTAGTGTTATTTCAAGCGTCTTGGCATCAGGGAGTCATTGGAATAGTGGCGGGACGCGTCAAAGAGCAGTGTCATCGTCCAGTTATTGCCTTTGCACAAGCTGAAGATGGTTTACTTAAAGGATCAGCTCGGTCTATTGCAGGGCTGCATATAAGAGATTTACTGGAACGGGTACATACCCGTTATCCAGGCCTTATTGAACGTTTTGGTGGGCACGCAATGGCAGCTGGCTTGAGCATTCAGCAACAGCAGTTAGATGCGTTCACTAAGGCTGTAACTGAAGTGGCTTCTGAGTGGCTACAACCGCATCAATTACAAAGAGTTATCTGGTCTGATGGTGAGCTTGATGCAAGCTGCTTACAGCTTCCTTTTGTCCAGCAACTAGAGCAACTAGGGCCCTGGGGGCAAGGCTTCGCAGAGCCTTTATTCGATGGTGAATTTAAAGTGGTTAAACAGTACTTAGTAGGACAAAAACACCTAAAGTTAGTGCTGGAATCACCGCAACGAGTGACCATTGATGCGATAGCATTTCAAGTTGATACTAACCTGTGGCCAAATCTTGCGATTGAGCATATTCATGCTGCCTATCGTATTCAGCTGAATCATTTTCGTGGACAAACTTCGGTACAACTGCAACTAGAGCATTTTACTGCTTTACGGTAGAATATGCGCCCTTTGTTTATATTGATAAGTTTGGATTGCTGCACATGTTTGAAACAAATGCTACTTATGTTGCCATAAAAGATCTGCGCAAACGCAGTGAGTTGCTTCGGGGGTACCTTTGACTACGCTCATAAAGTAGAGCGTTTAGAGGAGGTAAGTCGCGAGTTAGAAGACCCAAACGTGTGGAGCAATCAAGAGCGAGCGCAAGCTCTGGGCAAAGAGCGTGCTAGCTTAGAACAGGTAGTTACAACGCTACAACGGCTTGCACAAGGGTTAGAAGACGTAGAGGGCTTGGTTGACCTAGCGGTTGAAGCTGATGACGAAGAAACCTATCAAGAAGCAGTTGCTGAACTTGAGCAATTAGAACAACAATTAGCGACGTTAGAGTTTCGACGCATGTTTTCGGGTGAACAAGATACCGCCGATTGCTATGTGGATATTCAAGCAGGATCAGGCGGCACAGAAGCCCAAGATTGGGCGAATATGCTGTTGCGAATGTATTTGCGTTGGGCTGAGTCGCATCAGTTTAAAACAGAAATTACCGAGCTCTCGGAAGGAGAGGTGGCTGGCATAAAATCAGCAACCGTGCGTATTCAGGGTGAGTATGCCTACGGTTGGTTACGAACTGAAACCGGTGTTCATCGGTTAGTTCGTAAATCGCCATTTGACTCTGGTAATCGTCGCCATACCTCGTTCGCATCAGTGTTTGTGTATCCAGAAATTGATGATTCAATAGAAATTGAGATTAACCCAGCAGATTTGCGTATCGATACTTATCGAGCATCTGGCGCAGGTGGACAACACGTTAACCGAACCGATTCGGCAATTCGTATTACCCATGAGCCATCAGGTATTGTGGTGCAGTGTCAAAGCGATAGGTCGCAACATAAAAACCGTGATGCTGCAATGAAACAGTTGCGAGCAAAGTTATACGAGATGGAACTGCAAAAGCAGTTGGCTGAAAAGCAAGCCCTTGAAGATACCAAATCAGATATAGGTTGGGGCAGTCAGATTCGTTCTTATGTGCTCGATGATGCTCGTATCAAAGATTTGCGTACAGGCATTGAGAACCGAAATACTCAAGCAGTACTAGATGGAGCTTTAGATCCATTTATTGAAGCCAGTTTAAAATCTGGTTTATAACAACGATGCACTTTTAACGCTTTAGAATTCTATTGATTAGTTACAGGAAAAATAACCATGAACGATAAAACGCAGCAAGCACCTGAAGTTGATGTTAACGAACAGATTGCTCAGCGAAAGGCGAAATTAGCTGCTCTGCGTGAACAAGGTGTAGCGTTTCCGAATGATTTTCGTCGTGATAGTTTAGCGGCGGATTTACACGCAAATTATGATCACGTTGAAAAAGAGCAACTTGCTGCACAGGGAGTTCGTGTGAGCGTTGCTGGCCGGATGATGACGCGACGGATTATGGGCAAGGCGAGCTTTGCCACGTTGCAAGACATGTCAGGCCAAATTCAAATATATGTAGCGCGGGATAACTTGCCAGAAGGTTTCTATAACGAACAATTCAAAAAGTGGGATCTTGGTGACATTATTGGGGCCACCGGTACCTTATTTATCACTGGAACCGGCGAGTTAAGTGTTCAGGTTGATGATGTGCGTCTACTGACTAAAGCACTGCGCCCACTACCCGATAAGTTTCATGGCTTAGCGGATCAAGAGATGCGCTATCGCCAGCGCTATCTTGATTTGATTACTAATCAGGAGTCGCGTAAAACTTTTATTATTCGCTCCAAAGTAGTGGACTATATTCGTCGTTATTTAGGTGAACGCCAATTCTTGGAAGTTGAAACGCCGATGATGCAGACCATTCCTGGCGGGGCGGCGGCACGTCCGTTTGTAACTCATCATAACGCCTTAGATATGCAACTGTATTTGCGTATAGCACCAGAGCTTTATTTGAAGCGGTTGGTTGTTGGTGGATTCGAAAAGGTTTTTGAAATCAATCGTAATTTCCGTAATGAAGGGCTATCTACGCGGCATAATCCAGAGTTTACCATGCTTGAGTTTTACTGGGCCTACGCCGATTATCAAGATTTGATGAACTTAACGGAAGACATGCTGCGTGGTATGGCAACTGACATCTTAGGTTCCGCGCAATTTGAAAGCGAAGGCGTGATGTATGATTTCAGCAAGCCGTTTGCACGCATGACAGTTAAAGAAGCTATTTTGGCCTATTTACCAGAAGCCTCTGAGCAACAACTTGATTCTTTAGAGCAAGCAACGCAGCTGGCGGAATCCCTCGGTATTAAAGTCAAATCGAACTGGGGCCTTGGTAAAGTTCAAATTGAGATTTTTGAAGAAGTAGCTGAACACCGTTTATTGCAGCCAACATTTATCACAGCCTACCCAGCTGAGGTATCGCCTCTGGCACGTCGTAATGATGCGGATCCATTCATTACGGATCGGTTCGAATTTTTTGTTGGTGGACGCGAATTAGCCAATGGATTTTCCGAGTTGAATGATGCTGAAGACCAAGCTGAGCGTTTCCGGGAGCAAGTGCAACAGAAAGAAGCTGGTGATGATGAGGCAATGTTCTATGATGAAGATTACGTAACTGCACTAGAGCATGGTTTACCGCCAACAGCAGGTGAGGGTATAGGTATTGATAGACTCGTTATGCTGTTGACCAACTCAGCATCTATCCGCGATGTATTATTATTCCCTCATATGCGCCCACGCAAAGGCTAAAAGCTAAGAATTAAGTGAATATGCTGTACGTTGTTAGCCCGCGAAGGGCTAACAACGCCACTCACCTAACGGCTAGGCAGAGCCTGTAACAAATCTGCTAATAGTTCATGTTTGTCCTCAATCCCCGCCGATAGTCGTAATAAATCCGAAGGACAAGGAGTACCAGCGCCTTCAACACTGGCTCGGTGCTCAATTAAACTCTCTACGCCGCCTAAGGATGTTGCACGCTTCCATAACTTGGTATTGGCGGCAACGTGAATAGCAGCGGCTTCACCGCCCACTACCTGTATAGAAAGCATCCCACCAAAGCCGCCAGACATTTGTTTACAGGCAACTTCGTAGCCTGCAAAATTCGGTAATCCTGGATAAAGCACAGCTTTGATTTGTGGGTGTTGTTGTAATTGTTCGGCTAAGAATAAGGCATTCTCACAGGCGGCTTTTACTCGTAGATGTAGCGTACGCATACCGCGCAACAGTTGTGCAGCATCATACGGGCTAGGAACAGCTCCTAGTTGCGCTCGAATACTCCGAATACGTTGCCAATAGGGATGATCAGCAGCTGTAATCAGTGCTCCAGCAATAACATCTGAATGACCATTTAAGTATTTGGTAGCTGAATGCATGACAATGTCAGCACCTAGTGCTAGGGGCTGACTAAGAATAGGCGTCGCACAAGTTGAATCTACTGCAACCCAAGCGTCAGCCTGATGAGCCAAGGCCACAATTTCAGTAATATCGGAGATGGTCCAAAGTGGATTTCCCGGTGTTTCAAGCCATACTAATTTGGTTTTTCCCGGTTGCATAGCTTGCTTGACTAAGTGTAATTGGGTCATATCTACAAAGCTAAATTGTAATCCCCAATCTTTAGCAAAGTTCAGTAACCAATGACGCAAAGCCCAGTACATAATGTGTGGGACTATAACATGGTCACCTGGTTGTAAGGCCAGAAAAACTGAAGTAGCAGCCGCCATACCCGAACTAAACAGCAGCGCTTGTTCACCTTGCTCTAATTGGCAAAGTAGCTGTTCAACCGGTTTATAGGTCGGGTTGTCAGCACGCGAATAAACATTACCAGTAGGGTAACTGTTATCAACGCCACGAATATAGGTTGTCGCTACGTGGATAGGAAGCACCACTCCTTGGCTTTCTTTATCAATAGTACCAAGAGCTTGGGCAACGGCGGTAGCCGAGCTATAGGGATATGAAAAACTGGTCGTTTTAATCGTCACTGGGTTACCTATGAGTCGTCATTTATTAACCAACCATAGCTTATCTGACTCTGTTTAATTCGGCTATATGAATCACTCACTCGTTGCTATATCTAAAGCCACCGGGCAGCCCGGTGGCACGAACTAACAGCGCAGGAAGGGTAGAGAGTCGCCGGCATTACCAACCTTTTGGTGACACTTACGAAGCGCCAAGCGACGACATCGGCTACACTGGCCATAAGTACGATAATGACTCAGGCCTGAGTTATATGCAGGCACGATACTATGATCCAGTGATTGGGCGGTTTTATTCGAATGATCCTGTTGATTTCCTAGGACATGTGCAACACGGTAATCCGACGATGGGATTCAACCGTTATGCGTATGCCTATAATAATCCCTATAAGTACAAAGATCCGACTGGTAAAATTCCATTACTAATTCCTGTTATAATGTTTGTTGCTAAAGAAATTGCGGCAGAGGCAGCTAGTCAAGCAACAGGTGGTGCAACTGACTTTCTTTCTACAAGGCGTATGGCAACAAAAGGGGCCAAGAAGCTATATCTGACCTATACCAAAACTAATAAAAGAACTGGTGAAGTTTACTCAGGTAGAACAAGTGGTACTGGCGACCCTATGGAAATTTTGAAAAAAAGGGATGGTAACCATCACAAAAACAAAGATGGATTTGGACCAGCTGAACCGGATAAAGTATCTGAAAATAAAGATGCTATCCGAGGCAGAGAGCAGCAATTGATAGAGGGTAATGGTGGTGCTAAGTCTCAAGATGGTACATTAGGAAATGCTATTAACGGAATTTCAGATAAAAATCCGAACAAGCAAGAATATATAGAAGCAGCGAAAAAAGAGTTTAACTAATTATGGCCAAAAAATTTAAAGAAGGGGATATTTTTGTTATTCCTATGAAAGGTGGTAATTACTGCTTCGGGAAAGTGTTAGCGAATACATGGGGCTTTTTCGATTTTTGTTCAAAAGAACCTATTTTTGACGAAGAGAAATTAAAGTCATCAAGTTATGCATTCCAGATATCCGTAGTTGACGCACCTTTAAAAAATGGACAGTGGAAAATTATCGCTAACATGGATTTAACCGAAGAAGAACGAGTTAAGAAATATTTCTATAAAATGGATAAGCTTAGTCATAAAGTATGGAAGACCCTTACTGGCATTGAAGAGATTCCGACTACTATTGAAGAGT
>JTFO01000859.1_pt1 | contig 24690 bp, 21 predicted proteins | sample 235411 | NCBI WGS metagenome assembly JTFO01 (sample SAMN03067590, study PRJNA260953) | activated sludge metagenome | biome: Sludge; feature: Wastewater; isolation source: CETP activated sludge from laboratory augmented bioreactor treating... | place: India:Gujarat | collected 2013-04
TCTTCAAAACTCACTTTGTCGGCTAATTCTTTAATGTCATAGCCGTAATAGGTTAGGCCTGAGCCACTTTTACCTACCGTACAAAGTGCCGTTTCACCTGCTACTTGACCGCGCAATCCGGCCCCTGTTAGTTTCTTATCAACCATGATTAACTCCTTATTAATATCTAATATCTAATATCTAATATCTAATATCTAATAGCGCTCTTGTTCTACTTCTTAAACAATGAATCTAATTTATCTTCAAAGGCGTGATAATTCAGAAAATCATACAGTTCAGCGCGGGTTTGCATGCTGTCTACTACGTCTTGCTGATGGCCTTTGGCTAAAATGCTTTCGTACACATTTAAGGCTGCTTTGTTCATGGCACGGAAGGCACTGAGTGGGTATAGCACTAATTCAATACCAACCTCAGCTAGCTCATCTTTGCTAAACAACGGTGTTGCACCAAACTCGGTGATATTGGCTAATACAGGTACGTTCAACGCATCGGTAAAGGCTTGATAATGTTCTAAAGTATGCACGGCTTCAGCAAAAATCGCATCGGCACCAGCTTCAACACAGGCTTGTGCACGTTCAATCGCTGCGGCGAGGCCTTCTTGCTGAAACGCATCGGTACGCGCCATGATGTAGAACTGCTCATCAATGCGAGCATCTACTGCAGCTTTAACTCGGTCTACCATCTCTGCTTGTGACACGATCTCTTTGTTTGGGCGATGGCCACAACGTTTCTGCGCTACTTGGTCTTCAATATGAAAACCTGCCGCACCTGCGCGCGTCATTTCTTTCACCGTACGGGCAATATTAAAGGCTCCGCCCCAACCCGTATCAGCGTCGACTAATAAGGGCACATCCGTTGCGCCGGTAATACGTCGAATATCTTCACACACGTCATTGAGTGACGTCATACCTAAATCAGGTAAACCAAATGAAGCATTGGCAACGCCGGCACCCGATAAATAAAGTGCTTGATGGCCAACCCGTGCTGCCATCATGGCGGTGTAAGCATTGATGGTGCCAACAATTTGCAACGGCTTGTTGGCGGCAATGGCTTGGCGAAACTTAGCGCCGGCACTGTGTACTTGAGTCATGTTATTTCCCCAATTGCTGTAGTTTAGATTCAATGTTGCCACGCGAGGCAGCGATGTGGCGGCGCATCAGCAGATCCGCCAGTTCACCATCGCGATTAGCGATGGCATTAATAATAGCTTTGTGTTCATCAAACGCACGCGACACGCGCGGACCATTCATCCCTAATTGAACTCGATACATTCGTACTAAAAAGTACAATTCATCGCATAACATATTGATGAGGTACGGGTTTTTGCTACCCATAATAATGCGATAATGAAAATCAAGATCGCCCGCCTCTTGATAATAGCTTTCACCTTCGCGTACTCGTTGGCTGGTGAGGTGTTGGTCTAGCAACTGGCGCAGCTGTTCAATTTCATGCTCATCCATGTTGGTGGCAGCCAAACGACAGGCTAAGCCCTCTAATTCTTCACGAATTTGGTATAAAGCTTGCAGCCCTGCGGTCGATAAGGTAACGACACGAGAGCCAGCATTAGGCGTTCGTTCAATCAAGTGGCAACGTTCTAGTCGCGCTAACGCCTCGCGCAAAGGCGCACGGCTGACATCAAAGCGCCGCGCCAATTCAGGTTCGCTGATTTTGCTGCCCGCAGCAATGTCACCTGCTACGATTGCCCGTTGAATTTCATGTAAGACGCGATCAGCCGAAGTGATCGGCGAACGCCAGATAGGACTATGTATAGTGGCGGCTTCGGTTGTCATGACGTTACCCGATAGATTGTCGACAGTATCTTTGAATTGAGCTTATTCTACGCCCTTGGAAATGGAATTCCAAGGTTGAAATCAATTTTATTGTCGACAATTAAACTAAAGTCGCATGGGTTACGTTATTCATCAAGATGACTAACAAAGGATGTACAACAACATGCATGAAGCCCTAAGCCATTTTTTCGACCTCGGCCAATTCAAGTACAGCGCCATACCAGGTTCTCATCATTTAGGCTTGGTGATGTTGTCCTACCTAGCAGCATTAGTTGGTAGCTACACGTCGTTGTTAACTCTCAGCCGAGCAAAAAGCTATCGCCATGCCTTTTATCGCAACTTATGGTTATGGATAAGTGCCGCAATAGCTGGCATGGCAGTCTGGAGTATGCATTTTATTGGCATGCTGGCATTTCAAATTCCACTGGCCATTCATCATGATACTGGGTTGACCATCCTCTCAGTGATACCTGCTATTTTAGCCAATGCTTACGCCCTGCACAGTCAACTACCGGCGCTCAATGATAATGCTCGCCAAACGGCCACTACGGGCAGAACCATTAGCGCTGGCCTCGTGCTGGGGCTGGGGATTGGTGCGATGCATTATATCGGTATGGCAGCCATGCGTTTTAATGGCGCGTTAGTCTATGACATTACTTGGTTTCTCACCTCCTTAGTGGTAGCACTAAGCCTAGGTATCGTAGCCATGTTAACTTACCGCGGTCTGCTGCGTTTTGAACGTGATGGCCAATTACAGCGTCTAGTGAGTCGCTTGTTTCCTGCTGCCATCATCGCCGCAGCCATCAGCGGTATGCATTACACTGCGATGTTAGCGGCCCGTTTTTATAGCCAAGAAATAGCCATGCATGGCCATCAACACGATAATTGGTTGGCCTACGTGGTTTGGTTTAGTCTGATTGCAGCCACGATTGCGGCTACCCTTGGTAGTAAAGTTGACCAACGCTTTTACGCTCATGCAAAATCTCAACGCGAAGCTAGAAAAATGATCCGTACGATGGCCACCCAAGATAGTTTAACTGGCCTAGCTAATCGCGCGCTGTTGCTCGAGCATTTACAGCTTCTAAATCAGCAGCTCAAGCCAGATGCTAGCGCTGGTGCAGCTCACGTTTTAGCAATCTATGATTTAGATAAATTTAAAGCTCTCAATAACAGTTTTGGAAGCAGCTATGGCGATGTACTTCTCCAACAAGTAGCGCAACGTATTCTTGATTGGAGCAACGGCGATTATTTTGTCGCGCGATTGGGCGCCAATGATTTTGCTGTGGTCCTTCCCTGCCGCCAACGTGATGCCAGTGTCGCAGAACAACAAGCTACCTTTGCTAAAATTCAGGCGCTGCGAGATCACCTTCAAGAAGAATACCAATTGGGCCATTATAGCCATCTGAGCACGGTGTCTGTTGGGGTAACCCGCATTGATGCATTCACGGCTCCGGAGACGACGCTGCAACAAGCAAGCTTAGCCCTTGCGCATGCAAAGCAACGACAAACAGGCATTGAATGTTACGACAACGAATTTTCATTAAAAGCGCAACAGCGCTTAGAGCTTGAGGCCGACTTACGTAACGCTATCGAGAAACAGCAATTAGCTTTGTTTTTACAACCGCAAGTGGATGCCGATGGCTCATGGGTAGGCGCAGAGGCACTTCTTCGGTGGCAGCATCCACAACGTGGATTTGTATCCCCTGCTGAATTTATCCCGCTAGCAGAAGAAACGGGGCTTATTATTCAGGTGGGCCATTGGGTGCTAGAACAAGCTTGCGTTATGCTGAAACAGTGGCAATACCGCACGCCCCTGAGCAACCTAGTGTTATCTATCAACGTCAGCGGCATGCAATTTCAGCAGCCCGACTTTGTTGAGCGAGTGCTGAATACGGTTAAACGTTACGGCGTTTGCCCAAGTAAACTTAAACTTGAAGTGACTGAAAGTTTATTACTACATGATGTCGAAGCTGTCGCCGAAAAAATGGCGCAGCTACGTGACCATGGCATTCACTTTGCGATTGATGATTTTGGTACCGGCTACTCATCATTATTGTATTTAGCAGAAATGCCGTTCGAGACACTCAAAATTGACGTTACTTTTGTCCGCGACATGCTAGTGATTCCATCCATGGCGTCGATTGTGGGAGCCATGATCCAGCTGGCTCACAGTTTAGCAATGAATATTGTTGCCGAAGGGGTGGAAACGCCGGCTCAGCGAGATCATTTGCTCGCCAAAGGCTGTGACCTACTGCAAGGCTACTTGTACGCGCCAGCGCTGCCGCAAGCTGAGTTCGAGCAACATTTCGCTACCAGTGCTGATACGGATTAAGTAAGCGGTGGCGTGATGATTTCCGCAGCAGTCTCGGTGCTGCTGCGCCCACTTTTGCTGACACTTATCTCAGCAGTGCTATTCTTGTTGGTAAAATCATGGTGCTCAAACACTTCCGTCAAGATAGCTTGTTCTAAATAGCTACGCATTCCAGCTTTAGCCGGAAACCGAACAATTAAGTGTATTTCACCAGCAACGGGAGCCGTGATGGTAACGCGCGGATCCACTGAGGGTACATCTATGCCTCGATGATCACTCATGCGTTGCATATAGCGCCGGGCAAACTCAAGGATATCAGCACAATGCCGATTAGCCGATTCTAAAAACGCAGCTTGTGCTGCGCGCCAGTTGTCTTCACGTTTAAAAGGAACGGTAAACACATGTAAGACAAAATCATGGGTGTAGCTTTCATTAATGATCGGCTCCGACACAAACAACGAATTAGGGATAGCTATCATGCGCCCGGTTCGTTGGTGACTGTGCTTGCCCGGCCCTACTTCTAATAGGGTGGTCGCCAGTAGGTTTTGATCAATCACATCGCCACGAAAATCTTTGATTTGAATTCTATCGCCGATACTAAACGAACTACTGCCGGACTTAACTAAACTGCCCGTTAAGCACATGATGAGTTCTTTGGTTGCCACCACAAACGCCACCGCAATAGCCACAATACCTAGGGCTAAGGTGCGCAATTCTTCCGCCCAGATCAGCATTAAGCCCAGCATCATCAACAGCAACAAACCATTGCGCGTTTGCACTAACCAACGCCGCCTTAATTCGGTGGTACTGACACTTTTGCGAATAAACTTAGCCAATATCGCCCGCACCAATAAAATCGCCGACACTAAAATCAAAGTCGCAATTAGGGGCTTGGTGATGTTACCGGTTAATTCAAATTCCGAGATAACTTGGCTTAAAGTGTCTGCAACTTGCATGGCGGTCTCGTTGATTTACTCGTACAATGTGCTGGTGAACAATCATAATACTTATTGCGTAATAATAACATGTCGATACGGCGATATCCTCTACAGAAACAAGGAGCTTATGATGTTGCAATTACCTTTTACTAAATTTAAACAGTTGGCACTGCAAACCATTGCCGCCAGCAGCCTATTGGGATTAAGTGCCACCGCTGCGGTACAAGCAAGTGAATGGCAATTAGATAGCGAATTATCACAGCTACATTTTGTTTCGGTCAAAAATGATGTGGTCGCCGAAGTGCATCGTTTTACTGACCTACAAGGTCAGTGGCTCGACAGCCAAGTAAGCATCGAAATCCCGGTGATTAGCTTAGATACACTGATACCGATTCGCAATGAACGCATGCTGAAGCACCTGTTTGACTCTGACAATTACACGGTTGTGACTGCCACTGCTACGGTAGAAGAAGCCCCGCTGTTGCGCTTACAAGTGGGTGAGAGCTTACCTTTGAGCTTACCCTTAAGTGTGTTTATTGCCGGCGAGACTGAGAAACTGAATGCCACCTTGCAGGTCACACGCTTGGCGGAAAATCGTTTTTTAGCAACCACCGTACAACCGCTGATGATTGATACCCAAGCGTTTAAATTGGCAGAGGGGATTAATCAGTTACGCGACATCGCCGGATTAAAACGGATTGATTACAGCGTACCTGTGACTTTCTCGGTGCAGTTTACGCGCTAATGGCTGCCCTAAATGTACGTATCGCAACTGCAGCCGATGTGCTGCAGTTAGCTGCGCTAGAATACGACCAGTACGGCGCCGAAGCTTACCCTGCCCCACTCTTCTATCAAGCGCTCGCGCAGTGGCCGCACTTGCAATGGCTCGCAGAGGGCACCGGGCTATCGACTAGGACTGAGCAGTTAGCGGGTTACATCATGGCCGCCCCCGACCAACAACCCGAGTGCTGCTGGATCATGTCGGTGTTAGTTAATTCCGCTTGGCGTGGACAAGGCGTAGGCAAACAATTGTTACAAGCATGGCTTGAGCATCTGCCGGCGGGTTATCGTGAAGTAAAGCTCACTGTTGCCCCCAACAATACCGCAGCCATTGGGCTGTATCAGCAGTTAGGGTTTACCGAACAAGCCTATTTAGCTGACTTTTTAGGCCCGGGCGAAGACCGCTTGTTGCTGAGTTGTGACCTACACCCATAAAATATCCTGAATCAACCCTGTGACAACGGTTGACCAAGTCCGCTTGGTTCTCATATAGTGCTGTTTACATAAGAATTACAAGAAAACGATAACAGCCAACTATGACATCATTCAGAGTCCATCCGGCGGTGATTTCCGCAGCATTATTCACTGGATTAGCCGCCACTGCGACCATCGGCGCTTGGGGGTTGTTGACCAACCTCATCAGCCCTCCTACGGGCTTATTCGATCGCATGCTTTCTAACACCTCCGCAGCTATTTGTGTGGCCATTGCTGCGGCGCTATTGGGGCTGTTAACGGCACGACGTTGGCTGCAAATATCCGCAGGTGCGGTGATTGTTGGCTTCGCCTTACATAGTCTATTGGTACACTCGAGCTTAAACCGCGTATTTTTTATGCCGTGGCTCGCCAACTACGAAGCGGTGTTATACACCCCCATGGTTGCCTTGTTCATGTTGCTTGGCACCATGCTTATGCTCAATCCTCGCGGTATAGTGCAGCGGCTGTGGGTGCGCACCCTAGCATTAGTGGTGATCATTGCCAGTAGTATTATTTTAGTCGCTCATTTTGATTCTCGCGGCTTTATGATTTTTGGCCCGCATCCCGATATTACCGGGGTTGCAGGTATTCTTTTATTACTGATAGGGATTGCTTTTCTACTTGCTAGTCATCGCCAAGCACCCCCTATACGAATGCCTAACCGCACCGCCTCGAGTCTAGGTGGTTTAGCCGTATTTATTACCTGCTCAACCTGGTTCTATATGGGGCAAAGCCATTTGCAGTTAATTCAAACAGCTGCTGATGATGGCCTACAACGGGTTGCAAAAGCTCGGATTCAAATGGCCCATGTCAATGTCCAACTACTTGAGCGTATGGTTGAACGCTGGCGGGTCGCAGATGATCGGCTCGCGATTGATATGCAACAATCAGATGTGCAGGCCTACATGCGGGATATCCCTCATATCTTATCGATTTCGTTACTCGACGCCCAAGCACAACCGCTCTGGCGCTTTGACCGCGATGACAGTTTTGCCCTAGCCGCGGAAGTTCTGCGTGATGCAGAAGTGCAACAATGGTTGGCACAACAACCTCAACAAACTCAGTATCTCATCCCTCCCCTGCGTTTTGCCAAGCGTGATCTACCCGCCGTGGCACTGCTGTTGGTGCCGGTAAATCGAGTGAGTAGTCAGCCGGGCTACCTACTCACTACGCTTAATTTGAACAGAATGATGAACCCTGATACGCGGGTGTCAGATGATGAAATTAAAATCTATACGCAACTGGGTAGTGGCTTTGTGCGTAGTTTTGACGAGGGCAAGCCATCTCATGGCAATGAAGTGGTGCTCGCTTCCACGTTACTTGAGATACCTCACGGGCCAAACTTAACCCTAACGGCTACTTTACATAGCTTTGCTGACCTCAATCGTGCTGCCGGTATGCGTAGCGTCATTGTGGCCTTGGGCCTATTGTTTAGCATGGCCTTTTTGCTGATGTTTCAACAAAACCGGCTGATGCGTGAACAGCAGTTGTCACTCGGCTTAAGCGAACAGCGCTACCGCTCGCTGTTTGATAACAACCCAGACCCAGCCTTTTCGTTAGATACTAACGGCTGCCTCAGTCAGGTGAACGATGCTTTCTGCAAGCTGTTGCAGTTGCCTCGCGAACAAATACTTGGCATGCATTACAGTAAGCTGATACCAAGCAGTCAACATCCATCGGTTGCTGCTTTGTTTGAACAAGTGCTAGCTGGCCATAGTCAGCGCTACGAGGTCACCGCCATAGCTGCGCATGGGCAGGAGATAGACTTAGATCTGACCAACCTGCCCATCAAAATAAACGAACACATACTGGGTACCTTTGGGGTCGCCAAAGATATTACCCAAACCAAAAAAGATGCTGAACAACGGCTGCTGCTTAGTCGCGGCATTGATAGTGGCGTCAATGGTATTGTCATTGCAGATGCGAATGTGATTGGGTTCCCAGTGGTTTATGTGAACAAAGTGTTCCAACAGATAACAGGGTATTCCTATCACGAGATCGTGGGGAAAAGCTGTGCTTTGTTACAAGGCCCTGAGACCGATCCAGTTACGGTTACCGAAATCGCGCAAGCGCTGCGTGAAAAACGAGATTTTCGTACGCAAATACTTAATTATCGCAAAGATGGTAGTAGTTTCTGGAATGATTTATACCTGTCGCCAGTACGAGATGAACAAGGCAACGTCACTCACTTTTTGGGAGTACAGCATGATGTTACTGAACAGGTTGCAGATAAAGAGCAACTCGCCTATCAGGCCAGCCATGATGCACTCACTGGTTTAGCCAACCGCTTCAGTTTAGAGCAGCACCTACAAAGCTTAGTGCAGCGTCAACAACAAGGGCATGCGCCAGGTACTTTGGCCGTGTTATTCATCGATTTAGATGGCTTTAAGCCAGTGAACGACAGTCTTGGTCTCAAAGTTGGCGACACGATTCTGCAACAGGCGGCTGAGCGCCTGCAGCGACTTATTCAAGCTCCGCATTTTATCAGCCGCTTTAGCGGCGATGAGTTTGTTGCTGTAATCAGCGAAATTGAGGATACCAGCACGGTAACAAGCCTAGTTCAACAGCTGATGGATGTCATTGATGAACCCTACCATGTCGAGGGCCACAATATTTACATTTCAGCGAGTATTGGGGTGACCTATTACACTCGGAAGATAAAGCAGCCGTTAGAATTGATTCAGCAAGCTGATATAGCCATGAGCCAGGCTAAATTACAGGGCCGTAATCACTTCCAGATTTATCAAGCCGCCAACAATGATAACTATCAAGCGAATGTTATTTTACGGAGTGAATTTCAGCAAGCCATTGATGATGATGCGTTACAGCTTCATTACCAGCCTATTATTGATTTGCATAGCGGCCGCGTGGTTACCGTTGAGGCGTTGATGCGTTGGATAACTCCAGATGGCAGGTTCATTTCACCGGGCGAGTTTATTCCACTGGCTGAGTCTACCGGACAAATTATTCCAGCTGGGCGTTGGGCGCTGCGTAAAGCCTGCACCGATGTGCACGAGATGCAACAATTTGGCGCTATCCGAGTTGCGGTAAACTTATCTGCTTTACAATTTCACCGTGCTGACTTTTTCGACCAGGTACAGAACATTCTCGAGGAAACGGGCACCCCTGCCGATCTCCTCGAATTAGAACTGACTGAGAGTATTCTTATGGAGAACTCACATCATACCATCGAGGTTCTGCAGCGCTTTAAAGAGGTTGGTATTCGAGTTGCGATTGATGATTTTGGCACAGGCTTTTCTGGCCTGAGTTACTTAAAGAAGCTCCCGGTTAGCAAGCTTAAAATTGACCGTATTTTTGTGCAAGACATAGACCAATCTGCAAGTGATCAGGCGATCACTTCTGGGGTCATCAATATGGCCACCCAGGTTGATATGGAAGTGATTGCTGAAGGTGTCGAAACCCTAGCGCAAATTACTATGCTCAAACAGCTAGGCTGCGGCTACATTCAGGGTTTCTACTATGCCAAGCCTATGCCGTTAGAAGAGCTTAAAGTTTATTTGGCTCAGCACGCATAAGCAAGATTGTTAAAGCACTTGTGATGGCCTAAAAAAAGCCCCACTCAGCTACACTGGGCGGGGCTTTTGCGTTAAGAAAGCACTATCATTACGATGATTTCAAGTCGTCATCATGCTGCTCTAAATCCCAAGGTAAGCTCCCTGGTGAGATATGCATAAACTGCAAGTAATTTTCAAATTGATTAATCACGTCGTTAATAATATCGCCCGGCTCATAACCGTATAAATCATAAGCTTGTCCACCTTGGCGCAGGAAGACTTCAGCTCGATAGTATTCACGATCCTTACCATTCGATTTATCTACCGCGAATTGGGGGCGTTGATAGGCACGCATCCGCACTTCGTAGGTAAAATCTACTTCATCGTCTTTTTGTACGCTAAAAATAGCCCGGATATTTTCGGTATCAAAGCTAGTCTCGGCCTGCCATTGCTGCCCTTTAAGTTCTTTTGCAACATCACCTAAACTTTCCATTACGGTGTGCTCAATAAACTCTCGCACTGCTTGTTGTTTAGGAAAATCAACGACTCCGGCTAAGCGCTTCTTCCAATAGGATGGCCCTGCATGAACCCCACGACGGTGGGTACGCATCGCGCTTTTCAAGCTAGCATGCTGATGTCCCTCTATCACCAACGCACGCCACATACCAAACGCTGCAATAAGAATCACCACCGCAAAGGGTAAAGCACTGGCAATAGCTGCGGTTTGTAGCGCTCCTAGCCCTCCAGCAAGCAATAACACCCCTGCCACAACTCCCTCTGACGAGGCCCAGAACACCCGTTGCCATACCGGCGTGTCGGTACGTCCACCGGAAGCCAACGAGTCGATCACTAACGAGCCCGAATCTGACGAGGTAACGAAGAAAGTAACAATCAATACCACCGTGGCAAACGACAAAATATTTGTCCAAGGTAAGCGTTCATATAACTTGAATAACGCGATAGCTTCATCGTTTTGCACTTCAGTAATCAAGGTGGTGTAACCTTCGTTCATAATTAAATTCAATGCGGTGTCACCAAATACGCTGAACCAAAAGAACGTAAACATGGTAGGCACAAACATCACCCCGAACACAAACTGACGGATGGTTCGGCCACGACTAATTCGCGCAATAAACAAACCAACGAATGGCGCCCACGCAATGGTCCAGCCAAAAATAAATAAGGTCCAGTTACCAATCCAATCGCTCCGTGAATAAGCCTGCAAGTTAAACGTTCGCTCAACAATATTGTTCAGGTAGGCCCCGGTGTTTTGTAAATAGGTCTCCAAGATATGGACCGTTGGCCCTGCAAAAAACACAAATAACAATAAGAAGAGCACCAACACCATATTGACGTAGGAGAGTCGTTTAACCCCTTTGTCTAGACCCGCTACCACCGATAAAATAGCAAACACAGTAATCACCGCAATAGCGATAATCTGCACGGTTGAATTGATCGGAATATCGGGCCACAGATAGTGCAAACCAGCGTTAATTTGAATCACCGATAAACCCAGGGTGGTAGCAATACCAAACATGGTACCTAAGATGGCAAAGGTATCGACGGCATGCCCAGCTGGACCATGGATTTTCTCGCCGATGAGTGGATACAAAGTAGAACGCATCGACAACGGCAGACCATGACGGAAAGAGAAATAAGCTAACACCAAACCAACCAAGCCGTATATAGCCCAAATATGAAAGCCCCAGTGAAAGTAAGCTATTTGCATGGCTTGCTTAGCAGAATCGACCGTCTCTGGTGCCCCCATCGGCGGGCTTGCATAATGCAGCACCGGCTCAGCCACCCCGAAAAAGAGTAAGGCTATGCCGTAACCAGCCGAAAACAGCATGGCAAACCAAGCCACAAAACTGTACTCAGGTTCTGCATGATCAGGCCCTAGTTTTATTCGGCCCCACTTGGAGACAGCCACCACAACAATAAAAACTAAGAAAATAGCGACCGCTAGCATGTAGAACCAGCCAAAATCAGCGGTTATCCAGGCCAACACATCACTGAACACCTCGCCAGCTAGCTCGGGATTACTTAGGGTGCCTATGACTAACAAGGCGATGACGGCAACAGCGGGTATAAAGACCGGTGCCAAAATAGCGGAGTTCCACTTCGCTTTGGTTGCGGACATAAATCCTTTCTCCTGTAAGTTGTTTCTTTTTACCCTATGCGTAAAGCGTTAAAATTTCAAATAAACTTAGTTTCTGCTAAATTAGTCATTCACGTAAAAACCCAACTAGATACCCCTTAACCAGCGAGCCTCTGCCATGCTAAATAGCTTAAAATCTTGGTTTAATCCACTATGGCTAGGACCGTTAGCGGCACTTGTGAGCTATCTCTTAGCCCAACACTGGGGGCAGATACCGGCGCCAGCGGCTTGGACCTTAGCCACCACCATTTGGGTGGCTTGGTGGTGGATTAGCGAGGCTCTCCCATTACCAGTAACCTCGTTGCTACCTTTTATTTTGTTACCTTTGGGCAGCGTCGCGAGCGTCAATGAGGTCTCAGCCGCCTTAGGTAATCCCATCATTCTGCTGTTTATGGGTGCTTTCATGCTCGCCAAAGCAGTTGAGGTTAGCGGTGTGCATAAACGCATTGCGCTTGGTTTAGTGAAGCGTCTTGGCGCTAGCAGCGGGCGGCGTATGGTATTTGCCTTTATGTTAGCTACTGCTATTTTATCGATGTGGATCTCTAACACGGCGGCCGTGCTAGCGCTCTTGCCAGTCGCTTTAGCATTGGCCGAGGCTGCGAATGATCATAAATTTCAGCGTGCGTTGCTACTAGGATTAGCTTATTCAGCTTCATTAGGTGGCGTCGCTACCCTAGTCGGCACCCCGCCCAACTTAATTTTTGCTTCGGTTTACGAGAGCTATACTGGCACCAGCTTTGGTTTTTTACGTTGGCTACAAATAGGGTTACCCTTGGTCATTGTCGGTATTCCTGTCATTGCTTGGTGGTTAACGCGCTCACTCAGAGGTAGCGTTACGCTCCACTTAGCCAACCTGCCAACCATGCAAAGTAACGAGCGCCGTGTGTTATGGATATTTGGCGCCGTCATTGTACTCTGGATAACTCGTACCGCTCCTTTCGGTGGCTGGACCGATTGGCTAGGGCTGGCTGGTGTTGGCGATGCTACGGTCGCTTTCGCTGGAGTACTAGCACTTTTTATTGTGACCGACAAGCAGGGCTCACCGTTGCTCACATGGCAGGATGCGGTGGCTATTCCATGGGGGATTTTGCTGCTATTTGCCGGTGGTATTGCGCTCGCCCAGGGGTTTGTTTCAAGCGGGCTGAGCGATATTATCGGACAAGCCTTAGTTGGGCTTGGAGGCTTACCTCTGTGGCTCTTGATTCTGGCCTTAACTTTGGCGGTAAGCTTCTTAACTGAAGTGACATCCAATACCGCCACCGCTACTTTGTTGATGCCGGTCTTAGCTGCTACTGCAACCGCTTTAGAATTACCCCCAGAAGTGCTGATGATTCCTGCGGCGATTGCCTGTAGCTGTGCTTTCTGTTTGCCCGTTGCAACACCGCCAAACTCGATTGTGTTTGCATCCAATCAAGTCACCATCAAAAATATGGTCCGCGAAGGCCTGATGTTGAATATTATCTTGGCGGTGCTTACCACCGCCTTGGTACTGGTGCTAGTATAAACTGCGGGCCAAAGCCCGCAAGCTTAGCGCTTGAAGTGCTGCACACCCATATAATCAGCCACGTTGATATCAAATGGGGTTTCTTGTTTGAGGTAATCTGACATGGCCTCAAGACTATCAGGCTCACCGTGCACCAAGAAGATCTGCAACTGTGGCGGTAGCTTGGAGGCCTTCAGCCAATCGCCTATTTCACTGTAGTCGGCGTGTCCTGACAAACCGTTAAGCTGCCGAATACGGGCTTTCACGGGCAACCACTCACCGTGCAGTTTGATTCGCTCAACGCCCTGCACCATCTTGGCGCCACGTGTGCCACCAGCCTGATGGCCAGAAAACAAGACGGTTGCGCGATGATCCCCCAGCCAATGTTTAAAATGATGCAAGATGCGCCCACCAGTAGCCATCCCACTACCAGCAATAATGATATGAGGCCCAGTTTGCTGTGCTATTTGTTTCGAATCTTCTACATGCCTGGTGTATTCAACTCCTGCTGCAGCCGCATAGCATTGCTCGGCTGTTAAGCGGTGATACTGATGAAATTGTTGATACAGCTCAGATGCATTGATAGCCATTGGACTATCCAAGAAAATCGGCATCCGAGGGATCTTTTTTTGCTGCATCAGGGTGATCAGCATATGCTGCAACAACTGAGCCCGTCCTACCGCAAAACTTGGGATCAGTAACACCCCACCACTGCTGGCGGTTTCGTTTACGACGTCAGTTAACTGTTGCCAAGGGTCTTCCGGATCATGGCGCCGATCGCCATAGGTTGCTTCTAATAACAAAACATCTAATTCAGGCAGTGGCTCTGGCGGCATCATTAAGATATCGTTAGGCCGCCCAACATCTCCGCTAAAACCAATCCGCACGCCATCAGCCTCAGCAATGACACTAGCAGCTCCAAGAATATGTCCTGCTGGTCGTAAACTGAACTGAATATCGCCAATACTAAAAGGTTGATGAAACTCAACCGGCTCAAGCAGTGTTAAGGCTGCTTCTGCTGTGGCTTCATCGTACAAAGGTTCTGGATTTTGGTGTTTGCTTAACTTATGGCGTTTATAGAACTTTGCGTCTTCTTCTTGGATCTTGCCGCTATCAGGCCATAAGAGGCCACATAAGCCAGCAGTAGCAGCATGAGTAAACACGCGGCCACGGTAACCTTCACGATACAACAAGGGTAAAAAGCCGGAGTGATCGAGATGAGCATGAGTAAGCACGACCCCGTCAACATGATTAATCCCTAATGGTAGCGGCTGCCAATTGCGCCGCCGTAGCCATTTGTACCCCTGAAACATCCCACAATCAATCAGCACTCGAGTGGTGGCAGTTTCGAGCAAATACTTAGAGCCTGTTACCGTTTCGGCTGCACCTAAAAAGGTTAATCGCATACATACTCCTTGGCTTAAGAAAGGCGAATCGGCTGCTCCGTATTCGCTAAAGCAACCAGTCAATTGGCAGCAGCGCTAGGGTCTTCATGCCCATGCGACGCCACCAAGAGGTGCCTGGTTCGCTATGATATTGACTTATTTGACTACCCAGACGTTCTTGCCAAACGAGTTTCGCTCGCTGGGCATGGACATGTGGTTCTAACACTAGACTATAAGCGTAGTTGGGTACAGTTTCAACAAAGGCATCATCAATACGTTTCGCCAAAACTTCACTGTGAATCACAAACCCTAGCTCAGTGTTCAATTGCGCAGAGCGTGGGTCAAAGTTAAACGAACCTAAAAACACCCGTTGTTGATCGACGCTGAAGGTTTTTGCATGCAAGCTTGATGCTGAGCTACCTAACCGCTCTTTCCCCTTCAGCCGCTGCCGTCTTAGTTGACGTTCTTTTTTGCGGGCTAACGGTGAAATTCGCTGTAATTCAAATAATTCAATCCCTGCCCGCAGCAGCGGCTTACGCCACTTAGCATAACCAGAATGCACCACTGCCACATCGGTTGCTTCTAGCGCATTGGTTAGAATTGAAATATGAACACCACGAGCTGCCATCTCTGTGAGCAGTTTAACCCCAGTTGCAGTTGGGACAAAATATGGCGAAACCAAGCGTACCCGCTGCTGCGGTTGCCCGATCACTTCTTGTAACTGCTGACTCAACAACTGTCGCCCACGCGCCCGCCCCATGATTTTACTGGGCGCATCGGCCACAAGTTTGATATCACACCAGACAAACTCAAGCTGGTGTTGGATTAACTGCTGCACAAAATTAGAATCCCGTAACGCTTGCATGTAATGCTGGGCCTTCGGATCTTGGCTCACCTCGTGCGCGCGTTGTGCCAGCAGGCTCAGTTGCTGTGGCTTGGTTAAGGTGATGAGTTGATTGATAGGTACTGCTGCTGAGCATTGCCAATAACTTTCAAACTGGCTGACAGCATGATCCACGACTGGGCCAACCATGACGGCATCTAAATCAGCAAAGAGACGATCATCAGTGGCGCCAAAATATTCATCGCCAATATTACGCCCACCGCTTACCAACACCTGCTGATCGACAATAAAAGCTTTGTTATGCATGCGGCGGTTTAAACGCCGAAATTCAAGCAGATAGTTGAGCCAACGTGGGCGCCGCAATTTGAGTGGATTGAACAGCTTGATCTGAATATTAGGATGGCGCTGTAAGCCAAACAAAATGGCATCTAGCCCAGCGGTATTGTGGTCATCTAACAGCAACCGCACTTGCACTCCGCGGTCGGCCGCAGCATGCAATTCTTCAAATAATAAGGTACCGGTACGATCATGTCGCCAAATGTAGTATTGCAGATCAAGGCTATGTTGAGCTTGGCGCGCCAACCACACGCGGGTAGCAAAAGCATCGGGCGCGGCGACTAACGGCAACACCCCGCTTAAGCCAGGATGTTGCCGTTTCAGCGTTTGTAACGGGGTAGCATAAGCGGACGGCTGAGGTGCCGAGCTAGCTGCGTTCATGGTGCTTTCGGTGGCTTCGCGGTCAGGTCTGTATCAGCCTGATCACCCGTATTGGTGGTGGCTGCTTGGTCCTCATCATTAGGTGCCAAAGCACCGCGACACAACCGGCAATCACCACTATCCTCATCGGCTATCATGCTTTCAACGTAGCGCATTTTGTGCTTAGCTCGGCCACGATTGGCACTCACCTGATACACCCGATGCCGCTCATCCTCACTACTGTTATGGTCATCGTTCGTTGCAGCTGGTTGCTGGTGATTATCAACTGTCATGATGAACTCCTTAACCGGCTTGTTAACCGGCAGATTTACTCTTTTTTAATGCCGCTTGTACGGCTTCTGCGCGAGCTGCTCGAGCGCTCTCGTCGTGATGTAACTGCCATCCGACTAGATTGTCGCGAACCAACTGAGCTAGCGCTTCAATATGCTCAGGTTCAGCATTCAGAGCTGGAATGTAACCATAATTTTCGCCGCCAGCTTCGATAAAATACTCACGATTCTCTTCGCCAATTTCTTCAATGGTCTCAAGACAATCAGCCGAGAAGCCAGGGCAAACCACATGAATGTTCTTAACCCCCTGCCCCGGTAATGCTTTTAAGGTAGCATCAGTGTAGGGCTGCAACCACTCTTCACGACCAAATCGTGATTGAAAGGTCGTCACGTATTGGTCCTTGCTTAAACCAAGTTGCTCAGCGATTAATCGCGATGTTTTATGACACTCACAATGGTAAGGGTCACCTTGGTGCAAGTATTTTAAAGGAACGCCATGATAGCTCAGGACTAACTTATCAGGCTTACCATGGTGTTGCCAGTAACGCTCAATCGATTGAGCAACTGCTTTGATATAAGGCGCGTAATCGTGATAATGCGCAATAAACCTGAAATCTGGTAACCATCGCCGCTGGGTAAAATCTGCCGCTATTGCATCAAAGGTTGAGCCCGAAGTTGCCGCCGAATATTGCGGATACAAAGGCAACACCACCAGTTTTCTTGCGCCCTGCTCAAACAGCGACTGTAAACCTTGCTGAATGCTTGGGTTGCCATAACGCATGGCAAATTCCACCAACACATCGTCACCATAATCACGCGCTAACGCCTGTTGCAAAGCTCGCTGTTGATCTTGCGTATGGAACAGTAAAGGCGAACCACGCTCGGTCCAGACGGTTTTATAGGCGGCCGCCGAACGCTTAGGGCGAATCACCAAAATCACTAAATTAAGAATCAACCACCATAATAAGCGAGGTACCTCAACCACACGAGGATCCGACAAAAACTGGCGTAGATAACGTCGCAGTGATGGCGTATCGGGCGCATCAGGAGTACCAAGGTTGGTGATAAGCACACCGATTCGATCCCGTTGTTGATGGCTAAATTTGGGGCTACCTGTAAATTTCATTGGCTGTTCTCCTAAGACCACAAGGCCACTTTGTTGCGAATTTCACCACTTTCAATCCATTCCTGTAGCTGCGCTGCTAGTTGCTGTCCCTGCTGTACTGCTTGCTGCCAATAAGCAAAACGATCAGGAACCGACAACTTAGCAAAATCTGTACGATCTGGAATTTTGCCATAAGGTAATGACGCAATGAATTCGTCTGTTGGCGTGATTAAGATCACATTAGGCCATTGTTTACCATGCGTACGCCGCCAGCCTAAGTTCTTATCAAACCAACCTGGTACCACCTGTTGATGAAAATGCGGATACAGCACCAATCCTGGTACGGCAGACAAATCGACATCAAAATGATAATCCGTAATACCGCCATCGCGATAGGTACCTGCTGGAGCCCCAATAATATCTTTTACTCCAGCCAAGACCATGGGAATGGAGCCCGTTGCTAGCAAGGCTGGTTTAAAATTTTGCTCGCTTAACGGAACATGTACCGTCGGCATATCACGCCAAGCGCGACTAAACTCAGCACTTGCATGCGGATGATGAAAAACCACCCGCTCATAAAAGCGTCCCAACCACTTACGGCTAACGCTGTTGGCGGCGGCAGAGCCTAATAATCCCAGCAGTTGACGTTTGCCTTCGTGCGCCGTAAGTCCACGACAACGAGTCACGATCCAATGATGATGAAATCGATCCTGTTGTAAAATATCAGCCACTGCGGCATCAGGAATGTACTCATGCAATAACTTGCGTGCCTCTTCGGTGATTTCCGCAACATCAGGTTTAGCACTGTAAGTTTGGCTTCGGTACAAGCGACAAAACAAGTCACTTGCTGCAACAGGATCTTGCTGGCCTAAACTGGCGAAACGCCAAGCGCCAGCGGAAGTTCCTAAAGTATTCAACGGACGCTGCCGTGCGGCAAAGAAATCACCAAAGAAATAGCGATCTAAGCCTTGCAATATAAACCACTTAGGCCCACCAGAAGCACCAAGCAACAACTCAATATCTTGTTGTCGCAACCCCTGTTCTTTAATCTGCTGCCACGCCTGTCGTCCAGCTCGTACCCGAATTAAATCGCCTGCCATGATTCACTGCCCTGTAATACAACCTAATGATTTTTGATAATTTATGCTTCGAGTATACCTGAATTAATACCCCAAGGCAGCCCACTGTCGCACCGATTGCGGCAATCTGCTATGCTTGCCGATAACTTTTAGAATGAACCGAAATGAGAGTTTTTGATGAAATTAATTTCTTTTAATATCAACGGTCTTCGTGCCAGATTGCACCAGCTACAAGCTTTAATCGACAAACACCAACCCGATGTTATCGGATTACAAGAAACCAAAGTTCATGATGAACAATTTCCGCTCGCAGACGTTGAAGCGATGGGCTATCACGTGGTCTTCTTTGGCCAGAAAAGCCACTATGGCGTTGCCTTACTCAGTAAAAAACCACTCACTAATGTCCAGTATGGCTTTGCTGGAGACGCTGAGGATGCGCAACGACGCATGATTATGGGCGACTATGAAAGCGACGAAGGTCGTAGTGTTCGCATTTTAAATGGTTATTTTCCGCAAGGCGAAAGCCGCGACCATCCGTTGAAGTTTCCGGCTAAAGAAAAATTCTATGCCGATTTAATGGCATACTTAGCCACGCAAGATCCTAGCCAACCTTTAGTTGTGATGGGGGATGTGAATATCTCTCATCAAGATTGTGATATCGGGATTGGTGCCGATAATGCCAAGCGCTGGTTACGCACCGGCAAGTGCAGTTTTTTACCGGAAGAACGCGAGTGGCTTAATGGCGTCCTAGATTGGGGGCTGGTAGATACCTTCCGCACTCGCTATCCAGATAGCATGGATCAATTTAGTTGGTTTGATTACCGCTCACGTGGCTTTGATGATAACCGCGGGTTACGCATTGATTTAATCTTAGCCACTGCAGTGTTAGCTGAGCAATGCATTGATAGTGGGATTGACTATGAATTGCGCGGCATAGAAAAACCGTCCGATCATGCCCCTATTTGGTCTACCTTTCAGTTCTAAGATTGCTAATGCTGATCCGGTGGTAGCTCCTGCAGCGCCTTACGGATCAGCTTAGCCAAATCCATATAGCGCGGCTCTGGCCGCGGCTGCACCTGCAATTTTTGCGTTAAATCTAAATACCAATGCTGTAACCGCGCATCCAACTTGCTGTTGGCGCGTTTACCCAGCCAGTACCAGCCTTGAAACGGCAAACTCAGCATGAATAATGAGGTGACGATGCCTTGCGGTTGCATCGCCAGCCCTTGTAACTGCCACTGCAACACAAAGTTCAGCACAGCTAGGGCTGGCATCCAGCGCGCAGCTAAGCGAACAGCTGGAACCACTCGTGATTCCGTCATGGCTGCTACTACCGAATGTTTAGGCCAGATGGCAGCATAAGCTTGGCCATCTTTAAAACTCTGCCAAAAGGATTGGCTCATAGTCAGGATACTCTTATTGATGCTAATGAGTTAACGCACCGCGTTCATCCAAGTCGCTGGTGAAAATACTTTAGATAAACCTTGACAGATCATTCTTCAGACAAACTGGTCACTATTCAACCACAAAACTTTTTCCATTATTTTCAATGGCTTACTTAGTTCAAAGCAGCTAACCCACAGAGTTATCCACATAATTTGTGGAGAATTCACAGCGCCTTTGCCAGAATATCGTTATAGTAGATCAATGCTGCGATGAACACTACAATAGTAGAATAACTGGCAACACTAAACTATAACAAGAGACCTTATCCATGAGCCTTTCTGTCTATGGCATCACCAATTGTGACACCGTGCGAAAAGCACGCAAATGGTTAGAACAACACCAAATAACCTATCGTTTTCACGATGTGCGGGTCGAACCCGTTGCTAGCACTACTTTAAGTACCTGGCTACAGCAACTGGGAGCTGATGCTTTAGTCAATAAGCGCAGTACCAGTTGGCGAGAATTAACCAGTGCCCAGCAACAAAGTGTGAAACAAGGCGACAATGCTGCCATCGTTGCCTTGTTACAGCAGTATCCCACACTAATGAAACGCCCTTTGCTAGCACAAGAAGACCGCTACCTGACTGGTTTTAATAGTACTGCTTGGCAACAATTTTTAGAGCTTACCCCATGAGTACCATTGAATTAGCTTGTGAGCTTATTCAGCGCCCCTCAGTAACTCCCGCCGATGAAGGTTGTCAGGAGCTTATTGGGAGTTATCTGCAACCGCTAGGGTTCAAATTGGAATCTATGGTATTCGCTGATACCACCAACCTGTGGGCCCGCCGCGGCACCAAGGCTCCGTTATTCTGTTTTGCTGGGCATACCGATGTGGTCCCAGCTGGAGCAGAACATGCGTGGCGCTTCCCGCCTTTTGCTGCTACTCGCCACGAGGGCTATTTGTACGGCCGTGGGGCTGCTGACATGAAAGGCAGTTTAGCGGCGATGGTTAAAGCCACCCAACGTTTTGTGCAGAAACACCCTGATCATCAAGGTAGTATTGCGTTTCTCCTGACCAGTGATGAGGAAGGCCCATTTATCAATGGCACGCCCAAGGTCATTGAAACCCTAGAAGCGCGACAAGAAAAGATCGACTGGTGTCTGGTCGGTGAACCCTCGAGTACTAACCTTGTGGGTGACGTGGTTAAAAATGGCCGCCGCGGTAGTCTCACTGGTGATTTGGTGGTGTTTGGCATACAAGGTCATGTGGCTTATCCCCATTTAGCCGAAAATCCGGTACACAAAGCAGCTGTTGCCATCGCCGAGTTATGTGCTGAACATTGGGATGACGGCAATCAGTATTTTCCGCCCACCAGTTTTCAGATTTCCAATCTGCATGCTGGCACCGGCGCCGGCAATGTTATTCCTGGTGAATTTCATCTGCAGTTTAATTTCCGTTTCAGTACTGAAAGCACTGCCGCAAGTTTGAAACAACGGGTTATCGCCATTCTAGATGCGCACGACCTTGATTACTCATTGCAATGGAAGCTAAACGGTGAGCCTTTTCTCACCGAATCAGGACGCTTACTGGAAGCAACCCAAATGGCGATCACGGAAATCACAGAGCGAACGACTGAGTTATCTACTGCTGGTGGTACCTCAGATGGCCGTTTTATTGCGCCAACAGGTGCGCAAGTGATTGAACTAGGCCCGGTGAACGCAACCATCCATAAAGTAAACGAATGTGTCAAAGAACAGGATCTAGAACTTCTCACAGATATTTATGAGCGCATTCTGGAGCACCTTCTATGCTAACGGCAGCGCAACTTACCGGTCGTACAACAAGTCACTTAGAGGCGTTACCTGATGCCCCGCAAGTGTTGTTACAAGCACCGGTGGCCGCTGCCTTTACCACCATGCAAAAGGCTGCGGCAAGTGCCGGCATTGAAGTTGCTGTTGCTTCGAGTTTTCGTGACTTCGACCGACAGCTAAGCATTTGGAATAGAAAGTTTTATGGTGAGCTCCCCATTTACAATGACCGTGGTGAACAACTAGCTACCGAGCACTTAAGTAGCGGGGAAAAAGTCGAGGCGATTTTGCTTTATTCTGCCCTACCCGGCGCAAGTCGCCATCATTGGGGCACAGATCTAGATGTCTACGACCCACGCCCCTTTGCTGCCCATGAGAGCAAGCTACAGCTGGTTGCTAACGAGTATCAAGAGGGCGGCCCCTGCTATTCCATGTGGCAATGGCTACAGAGCCATGCACAAGAGTTTGGCTTTTTCTTTCCCTACGCTCGTTATCAAGGTGGGGTGGCAGCTGAACCTTGGCACATCAGCCATGTTGAATGTGCTGCAGCCGCACAACAACAATTAAGCAATGAGCTATTGCGACAAGTCATAACTGAGGCTGATATTGCTGGTAAAAGCTATATCTTGGCGCAGTTAACTGAACTAAAACAGCGGTATGTCGATACCATCTGTAGCCCAGAGGTGACAGGAGCCAGCGCATGGTTTGGATAGCCTTACTTATCGTTTTTGGTATTGTCATTGGCAATATCATGCTGTTACGCCATACCGCACCTATGAAAATGCCGCCGAAAGTAGAACACTCGCAGCGGCATGATGACGATTGGGATAGTGATAAAGACGCTTAGTTACAGTGGCACACCTAAACGTGATGCCACTTCTTCGTAAGCTTCAACCACCCCACCTAAACCTTGGCGGAAGCGATCTTTATCTAGTTTTTTGCGGGTTTCTTTATCCCATAAACGACAACCATCAGGGCTAAATTCGTCGCCTAAGACAATATTACCAGCGCTATCAACACCAAATTCAAGTTTAAAATCTACCAACAACATGCCAGCCTCATCAAACAAGGCTTGCAATACTTGGTTCACTTTAAAGGTTAATTCCTTCATCTTGGCTAATTGTTCGGCGGTGGCCCAACCAAAGCTTATCGCTAACGATTCATTGATCATAGGATCATGCAACGCATCATTCTTCAGAAACTGCTCAAAAGTAGGCGGATTTAGCTGTTGCCCTTCGGTAACCCCAAGACGACGTACTAACGAACCGGCGGCATAGTTACGAATCACACACTCGACCGGAATCATGGTAAGTTTTTTGACTAGGGTTTCAGTATCACTCAATACCTGATCCAATTGAGTGGGGATGCCAGCGGCCTCAAGTTTGCTCATAATAAAGTTATTAAACTTATTATTGACCATACCTTTACGGTCTAGCTGCTCTACTTTTTCACCATCAAAAGCTGAGGTGTCATTGCGGAATTCAAGAATCAAGCGGTCTGGGTTATCCGTGGTAAACACAGTTTTCGCTTTTCCGCGATACAATTCAGTACGTTTTTCCATGAGCAACTAGGTCTCCAAGCAGGTGTAAGAAGCGCCTATTATAATTCACTTTGGCGTTTAATTTCAGCAGCTACAGGCGCAAAAATTCGATTTAACTCAGCCGCGCTAAAAGCTTCGCCGTTGGTGAAGAAAGTTAACGTGGTACGGCGTCTATCACCGGTCACTTTTAACTCATAACTACCATTGGCAATATCTAACTTGCCTTCTTTGCTACTACGCCAAAAAGCTAGGCTTGAAGCACCTGACTTGTCTTTATCGTAATCCAAATAGTAGCGGCCCGTAGACTGATTCAAGTCATCAATTTCAAAGCCCAATTCTTCTACGACGCTGGCCATTAAGGTCCAACTGAAGTTAAAGCCAGCGCCCAATACCATCGCTGGCGAGCCTTCATCATCAAAGCCTGCATCAATCGCTAAAGTACCGTCTTCGGTTAAGCTGCCGACGCCTTGATATTGCATGATAGCAATTTCACTAACTACTTGGTTTAACAACCCTGCTGCGGCATCACGATCTTGTTTAGAGGCAAGTACCTCACCAATAGTTGGACCCTTATCTTGCCGCTCTGCAACTTCAACCAATAAGGACGCAGTGCGACCGTGTGGCGCAGATTCCATGATTAAATTAAAGCGCCGTTGAACTTGCAAGGGAGTTTCATTCTCACCTATTTGATACTGAGTAGTTAGCCAATCGGTACTAATCACTTGTTTATCTTGGGTGGCTGCTACTCCAATATTACGTGCTTGTAACCCTTGCAATGCCGAGTTCCACACGTAATCAGAAATATTAGTCATCCCCTCAAGCTCATCAAAGTAAATGCGTGGCAGTTGCTCGGTTTCTTCTACCCGGCTGCCATCAGCTAAGGGCCAAACCACTACTGGTGCATTAATATCGACTTCAGTACCAATAGGCTCACTCGCAGGTACCGGTGGGATCTCGTAACGGTTAGTGCTAACCGGCTTGTTTAAACCATCAGCGGCTTGTAATTCTGGGCGTTGCTGCACGTCTGTGTATTCGAACGATCCTTGCGCTTGCCCGGCTGGGGTGTAACTGCATCCAGCAGCCATGGCTGCACTGCAGCAGGCCAAG
>JTFO01001109.1_pt1 | contig 24532 bp, 11 predicted proteins | sample 235411 | NCBI WGS metagenome assembly JTFO01 (sample SAMN03067590, study PRJNA260953) | activated sludge metagenome | biome: Sludge; feature: Wastewater; isolation source: CETP activated sludge from laboratory augmented bioreactor treating... | place: India:Gujarat | collected 2013-04
GGAGTTGCCTTCGGGTGCGATGCCCTTTGATCGTGATGACATGCTGGAGCTGCTGGGCAATCTGCTGGATAACGCCTGGCGTTTTGCAACTCAACGGGTCCGGCTGGTCATCGTCCCTGTTCAAAATGAACACAATGCCTGGCGGATCAGCGTTGAAGATGATGGCACTGGCGTGAATGCGACCGACCTGGAGCACCTGACGAAAAGAGGTGTGCGGCTTGACGAGCATTCGGGGGGCAGTGGCCTTGGACTGTCCATTTGCCAGGCGGTGGCGCAGAGCTATGGTGGCAAGCTTGAGCTGTCTCATTCGACGCTTGGCGGTTTGAGGGTGGATGTGACGCTTAGGGGGTGAATATGACAGTTGTGTATCGGTATGGCTACCTATCTTCTGCAGACCAAGGGTCCAAAGACTTTCTCCCAAACACATGATAGATTCTGTCGGTAATTGCAATCGGAGTTTGTGGTGTGTTGAAGAAACGGATTTTGCTGACTTGGCTGGGTCGTCATGATTTGGATGCGGAGGCGGCTGGGCAGAAAGGTCCCATCGCCTCGATACTGCTTGCCGCCGACGCGCCTTTAGATGAAGTGCATATCCTGGCCAATAGCTGGTTTGACGAGCTGGACCGCTATCAGCAGTGGCTGGCTGCTCAGTCACGAACACGCAATGCCAAGGTCAAAACGGCGATTCATATCTCCCCCGTTAAGCTGGCCAGCCCCATCCACTATCCCGATATCTATGCTGAAGCGCAGAACGCGCTTGACCGCTGCTGCTCACCCAATGCTTTGGTAACGCTCAACCTGTCTTCGGGTACACCGGCAATGGCTGCCATTTGGTTGCTGCTGGGCAAGGGGGTCTACAACACCCGTCTGGTACAAACCTCCATTCAAAACGGGGTAACCGATGTTGAGCTGCCTTTTGATATTGCCCTTGCGTATCTTGAACACCAGGATGGCGTACTGGGCTCACTGGCGGGTGCATCCCCCAAGCTTAATAGTCATTTCGAGCATATCCAAACTTTCTCGCCTGCCATGCGTGAAGCGGTTTCACTCGCGAAACGCCTGGCGCCTCGTAACCTGCCGGTGATCGTTCAGGGTGAATCGGGGACAGGAAAGGAAGTGATTGCTCGGGCGATACATGAGGCATCTCCCCGTGCTGCCAAGCCTTTCATACCCGTCAACTGCGGAGCGATTCCGGAAGGCTTGATAGACTCCCAGCTGTTTGGTCACAGAAAGGGTGCCTTTACTGGTGCAGATGCCAACCGCAAGGGCTTTTTTGGCGAGGCGGATGGCGGCACGCTCTTCCTGGATGAGATAGGCGAGCTGCCCCTCGATGCCCAGGCCAAACTGCTGAGAGCTTTGCAGCAGAAAGAGATTAACCCTGTGGGTGCAAGTAAGCCCCATGCGGTCGATGTGCGTGTGATTGCGGCGACGCATCGTAACTTGCTGGCAATGGTAGAAGAAGGGACATTCCGGGAAGACCTGTTTTACCGTCTGGCTGTTGGTGTTGTGGTCTTGCCGCCTCTGCGTGAACGACAGGACGACATCCCTGAGTTGATCACATCACTGATGAATCAGCTGAACCATGAAGCGAAAGATCAGCCGGGTTATGTAAGTAAAAAAATTTCCGATGACGCAATAGAATTTATCAAGCGCCAGCGTTGGCCTGGCAACATTCGCGAGCTTTGGAATACCCTACTCAGGGCATCCATCTGGGCTGATAGCGAAATTTTGGGTGTTGAAGAGGTTGAGAGGGCGCTCATACAACGTCCCCATAAACCTTATGGTTCAGACCTAAATATCGATGTGGCGGCAGGCATTGATGTGAATGAAATCCTCGATAATACAAAGCGTTACTGCATTCGTGAGGCGCTCAAGGTGACGGCGGGTCAGAAGGGTAAGGCCTCCGAGCTTTTAGGATTGAATAACCACCAGACGCTGAATAACTGGATCAAGCAGCTCGGTATCGAAGGCCATTAAACGGGTTTGAAACCTGACTTGGCACGATACTTGGTTTACAGGAAGTCATCACAGGCTGAAAGACATGAAGTCCATGAATTTTGAACATCTCAGAGAACAATGGCCCAACCTTGCGGATCTTGGCGGGTTTGCCGAAACCTATGCCTACCTGGATCCGCAGAGTTCATTGGTCAAGCTCCGCTGTTTTGTCGAAAAGCTGGTGGGTGTCGTCTACAGCGAGCTCAAACTTCCGGTAGAGCCCAATGCGACCTTTATGGACCGGCTGAACAATGGCAGTTTCAAATCTGTAGTGCCGCAAGTCATCCTCGACAAACTGCATGCCATCCGCATGCATGGCAACAAGGCGGCCCATGAGGGTGAAGTTTCGGCCAATACAGCTGCCTGGCTGGTTAAGGAAGCCTACCACCTGAGCTGCTGGTTGTTGATCGCTCAGGGTGGTGGCAGCCGTGAGCAGTGTCCTGAATTCAAAGAGCCTCAACCTTTGCAGCCCTCAACAGCCAAGTCGGAACTCAAGCAGAAGAACAAGGCGCTGCAAGAGAAGCTGGCTTCGCAATCCGTACAGCTGGATGAAGCCCTTAAGGAGCTGGAGGCGGCGAAGGAGGCTGAGCAGGCGGCGCTGCGTGAAGCGGCCAAGCTCAAGCAACAGCAGGATCAGGGTAGGGTCGCACAATTCATCAAATCCAGCACTCAGGCGACCAATACCCTTGAGTTGAACGAGGCCGAGACACGACGTCGTTTGATCGACAGCGAACTGCGTCTGGCGGGCTGGGATGTGGATCTTGAGGGCGGTAACACCGATCAGGTGGGCACCGAGGTTGAAGTGGATGGTCAGCCAACCACGACCGGAATCGGCTACTGTGACTACGTGCTCTGGGATGATAACGGCAAACCGCTGGCGGTTGTGGAAGCCAAACGTGCGCGTGCCAACCCGGAGAAGGGTCGCCAGCAAGCCAAACTGTACGCCGACTCACTTGAGAAAAAATACAGCCAGCGCCCGGTTATCTTCTACACCAACGGTTACGACATCTGGATCTGGGATGATGTGTTGGATAGCGTGCCGCGCAAGCTCTACGGCTATTACAGTAAAGACAGCCTGCAGTATCTCATTCAGCAGCGCACCCAGCGCAAGGATCTGAACTCAACGCCCATCGATACTGAGGTTGCGGGCCGCCTTTATCAGATGGAGTCCATCACTCGCGTCAGCGAGCGTTTTGCCCAAGGGCATCGCAAGGCGTTGATCGTGCAGGCAACCGGTACAGGTAAAACCCGTGTTTCCATTGCGCTGAGCAAACGTTTGCTGGATGCCGGCTGGGCCAAGCGTGTGCTGTTTCTGTGCGACCGCAAGGGGCTACGCAAGCAAGCCCGTAATGCCTATAGCGAGTTCACCAAAGAACCGATGTATGTCGTTGGGCGCAGTGACAAGAAGAACCTGGATAATGCCCGCATTTACATCGCTACCTATCCCGGCATGATGCGACTCTACGAGCAGTTCGATGTGGGCTACTTTGACCTGATTATTGCGGATGAATCACACCGCTCGGTCTACAATGTCTATGGCGACCTATTTAAATACTTCGATGCGCGCCAGGTGGGTCTGACCGCTACCCCGGTTGAAATGGTGAGCCGTTCAACCTGCCGCCTGTTTGGCTGTGATTACAAACTGCCTACAGCCAACTATCCACTGGAGCAGGCGGTTGCTGATGGCAATTTGGTGCCATTCCGTGTGGTCACCCACACCACCCAGTTCCTGCGAGAGGGGATCAAGGGCGAGTCGTTGACGGATGAGCAGATAGCCGAGCTGGAAGAGCAGGGCTTCGATCCCAACGAGCTTGACTTCGATGCGCCGGACATCGACAAGGCCGTATTCAATAAGGACACCAACCGTGCCATTCTGCGCAACCTGATGGAAAAGGGGCTGCGCGATGCTGATGGTCAGTTGCCTGGCAAAAGTATTATCTTCGCCCGCAGTATCCAGCATGCCGAGCTGCTGGCAGAACTGTTTGGCGAGATGTATCCGCAGCATGGCGGCAATTTCTGCCGCGTGATTCACTCCAAGTATGAGCGTGCCGAAGACCTGATCGACGATTTCAAGAAGACCGAAGGCAACGACCAGGTCACCATCGCGGTGTCGGTGGACATGCTCGATACCGGTATCGATGTGCCAGAGGTGGTGAACCTGGTCTTTGCCAAACCGGTGAAATCCAAGGTCAAGTTCTGGCAGATGGTCGGGCGCGGCACACGCCTGAGTCCAGATCTGTACGGGCCGGGTCAGCCGAAGACCCATTTCCTGATTTTCGATCACTGGGGTAACTTCGATTACTTCGATATGGACCCGCCAGAGGACGAAGGCCGTCCGAGCAAGTCGCTGTGTGAAAAGCTGTTCGAGGCACGGCTTCATCTGGCCGAAACGGCATTGAAGAAGGCGGAGATGGCGCTGTTCCAGCAGGCTGTGGCGCTGATCAAGGCGGATATCGATGCGCTGGATGATCGCTGTATCGCCGTGCGTGACAACTGGCAGCTCAAGGCCCAGCTCAGTGATGCCAAGCAATTGGACAAATTTACACCGGATACCCGGCAGCTGTTGCGTACCGAAATGGCGCCGCTGATGCAGTGGCGTGATATCAAGAACCAGTCGGAAGCGCTGCGCTGGGACCTGCAGCTTACGGAGCTGCAGTTTATCTTGCTGAGCAACCCGTCTGAATTTCATGTCTGCCGAGTGTGGCGAAGATGACGCTGAGTATTTCGTCCCTGTCCAATGGTTACACAAAGTCGCGGTGCATGAGGCCGTTAACGAAGTTGGTTTGTTTGGGAATCAGAACTCTGTAGCCCGGCCCCGCACACCGAAATGGGAGCATACGGTCACACGGCTGAAGGAGTTGTGGTCCATTCTAGATTAGCTATACAGGTTTAGAAAACCAGGAAAGCGGGCCTTCTGTTTCTGGAGGTTTCGATGATAGTCAATGGATCTGACGGTAAAGCAATTTACAAAAACGTAAAAAGCCTACTTAAAAATCCATCTTATTCATCTCCGGTTTTCTTAACTACCTAAAAAATAAAGGATTTTGTTTTGGCATGACTTTGGCTCAGTCAAAGCAAGCACAAAACATTTAAGTAATACCGGAGGGTTATACATGTCGGAACTCAAGAAATTTCAAGTACAAGCTGCGCGCCCATTGCCGGTCATCGTGCTTGCTGATACCAGTGGCAGCATGTCGGTTGATGGAAAGATCGATGCACTGAATCGAGGCCTTAAAGAGATGCTTTCAAGCTTTGCTTCTGAAAGCCGTCTACGGGCTGAGATACAGGTTTCCGTCATTTCGTTTGGTGGACATCAGGCGGAGATGATACTTCCGCTTACACCAGCACATCAGATTGAAGGTATGAAGGAGCTTGAGGCAGCTGGGCCCACTCCACTCGGTAGCGCATTGGCGATCGCCAATGCGTTAATAGAAGACAAGGAGCGTATTCCCTCCCGTTCATATAAGCCGGTGGTAGTTCTCATCTCTGATGGCTATCCGACCGATGAATGGCAGGGGCCTTTTGAACGCTTTGCAAACGGAGAGCGCGCACAGAAGGCGACTCGCTTTGCCATGGCGATTGGGTCCGATGCCGACGAGTCCATGCTCGCAGACTTCGCTAATGACCCGGAGGCACCGCTCTTCCGTGCTGAAAATGCGCGTGATATTCATCGATTCTTCCGTGCTGTGACCATGAGCGTTAGTGCGCGTAGCCAGTCAGTTAAGCCAAATCAGTCAACCCCCTTGCAGATTCCATCAGAGAATGAAGAGGATTGGGAATTCTGATGCGAATTTTAGCTGCCGGGGCTTCGGTAAAAGGGCCGGCTCATGAGCAGGATGGACTGCCGAATCAAGATGCCATGTCCGTTCGTGGCCTGAGTGGAGGCTGTTTCGCTTCTGTAGCTGATGGATTGGGCAGTCGTCGGTATAGCGATTCAGGCTCGCGTATGGCGGTTGCGTTGGCTCGGAAGGTTGCAGTGAGTAACGAGTATCTCCAAAGCATCGATGTCCCTGTTCGCTTGAGCCAGCATTGGCGTGCGGCCTTCGATAATTGCTACGACGATTATGAAACGACCTGTCTTTGGGCGTGGGTAGATTGCAATGGCGAGGGCGTAGTTGGCCAAGCAGGCGATGGCTTGGTCCTAATCCGTAGCCGGGGGCAGTTTCGCGTTTTAACGGGCCAGAAGGATGGTTTTGGTAATCAGACCACGACGTTGGCACAAGCAGACTCATTAGGGGCAACGAGTGCCAACATTTTCCTGGCTTATCCTGGAGACGGAGTCCTGCTGATGACTGACGGGATCTCGGATGACCTGATTCCGGAGCAGCTTGAGCCTTTCTTTGATGCGGTCTATCGCCGTCAGCAGCGCTGTAGCAAGCGAAGAATGAAACGCTGGCTTGAGAGGGAGTTACGAGGTTGGTCCACGCCATACCATGGTGACGACAAAACTATCGCCAGTATTTTCAGAATGGATTAAGCATATGAGCACGACAGAAAAACAAAGAGCCCGTCGCGTTGTTCAAGATACAAAGGGAGCGAGTTACCAACTGGTTGAGGAGATGAGCAGGGGTGGGCAGGGCATTGTTTACCGTACGAATCATCCTCATGTGTTGGTTAAAGGGTTAAGGAATAAAGATGAGCAAGGGCGGGAGATTAAAGATGAACAGGCGATTCAGCGCTGGCGTGAACATATTGAATGGCTGACTCGCCAGGACTTCGGTTCTCTCAAACTTGCAAGGCCATTAATTCTGTTGGCTCCTCCCCGTAATGGTTATGTTATGGAGCTAATGGATGGCTTGGTACCACTTGAAAGCGTGTTGAATAGCTTCCTGGAAGCCGGGGAAGAGTCTGCGCGGGATTATCTTAAACAGGGAGGTCTGAGCAGGCGGTTGCGCATTCTGGGGCAGCTGGCAAGAACCCTTAATCAACTGCATGCCCAAGGCATGCTGTACGGTGATCTTTCACCCGCTAATATCTTTGTCTCTGACGATCCTCACCATGCGGAAACCTGGCTGATCGACTGCGATAACATCAGTTTGGAGGCTCACAGTGGCCTTACGTTGCATACGGTTGACTATGGGGCTCCTGAGGTTGTGTGTGGAGACAGCCTTCTTTCTAGCCTCACGGACTGTTGGAGCTTCGCAGTCATCGCATATCAGTTACTGACCCATAACCACCCATTCAAGGGCGACATGATCAATGATGGTGAGCCGGAGGATGAAGAGGCAGCACTGAGGGGAGAGCATCCCTGGATCAACGACACTGACGACTTTGATAATGAATGCTCGGGCAATCTTCCTATTCAGCTGGTCGGGAATAGTCGGCTACCGGAGTTGTTCCATCGCTGTTTTGAAGAAGGACTCAAAAACCCGGTTTCTCGTCCTAGTATGGCAGAGTGGCTGGAGGTGCTGACTGAATGTGATGAGCGGCTGGTGCGTTGTGCCAGCTGCGGTGCCCACAATCTGTTACCTGTTGATTTCAATGAAGAGGGCAGTCTGGAGTGTTTCTTTTGCCCCTCAGAGCTTGATAACAGCCTGGTGTTGTTTGAGGAATTTATAGTGCCAGCCGCTGAAGAGGCTGCTGCTGAAAAACCGGATGACTGGATTGCTACTGGCAGAAGGGTAGTTCTTCAGTCCGGTGATAGCCACGAACTTAAGCGATTGATGCCGACGTTTAGCTATGACCGCTGGCCCGATGATCATCTGCAGGTTGAATACTCAGAGCATGGGCTTGTAATCCGTCCTCTTCCTGGTGGGGCACTGCATTTACAGCGAGGTAGTACGGTTAAGCAATTGGAGCGTTACCAGGGGCTTAAAGAGAGCTTGCGGGGTAAGCACGACGCTCCCTATTGGATCCATATCGGTGAATTGGATCAACAGCATATCGTTTGGCAATTCAGGTGGTGATTGGTTATGGAATTGAAAGACTTACCACTCTTTGCGGAAGACTTGCTTACTTTGACCAGCCGAGAGGACCTGAACGGCTTCCAGACCGGCCTGCCTGTTCACCTTCAGTCTTACGGTGACGAATGGATGGCTGTTCAGGGGGATGTACACGTCACGGTAGGCTGTAGTCCTGCTGACAGAGAGTCATTCGAGCGACTGGCACTGCGAGATCAGGTGAAGTGGCTGCTGAGGACAAAGCAGAAAGGCCTACTACGGGTTCAGTATTGCATGCCGGTCGAAATTTCTCATATAGACCTTGAAGTTGGTGTTGATGAGTTAATTGTTGAGGATTTGTTTGCCAAGCAGGAGATACCAGACAAGGAAATGGGTCAAGCCTGCGACTGGTTTAAACAGCATTTTGTGGTCGAAACAGGCACGGAGTACTGGCTTCCGATCGCGAGGTTCAACAATCGGACGGTTAAAGGTGGCTTTCAACTTCTGGGTCAGGGATGGCGTGCAGATGTTGAAAGAAAAAATGACGGTGCTTTACTGGTTAAGAGAGTAACTCGGCATGTCCGCAGAGATAGTGCGTTTTCTCTACTGGTCGGTCAATTTAGCTTCATGGACGTGTCTGTTAGCGCTGTTCTTAAGAGTGGGTCGCAGCAGGCTCTTCTGGATGCGGCCCTGCGAGATAATGCCAGTTATCTGGAGCTGTGGAATCTGTATAACGACAAGGAATGGCTGAACGCGCTGAAGCAGGCTGAGACGTTACGATCTCTGAAGTTTGTTGATTGTGTGCCTTTTGAAGATGGCCGTGAAAATGCTTGGAAACTGACTCCTCGGACCATGGACGACTATCGGGAGTTTCGTGAGCGCTGGGTTGGGCTTGATCTACCGTCAAACACCCAAGTCGATATTGGGGCTAGCCCGCCAGATTGGACAGAAGAGCTGACGACAGATCAAGACCAGTCCGCAGCTCAGAACACACCTCGTGGAACCATTGTCTTTAAGCAGGATCACCTGGTTTTTCGGCCCGCCTCAAATCGTCGAAATGTTCGGCCCCGAGATAAGGAGGGCTGGTTATACCTTTCTTTGGCGGGCTACAGGACAGCTGGTAAAAGGCGATTGTCTGCCAAGCAGTCTATTGATTCAGGCAAACGTTTGCCGCAGTTGAAATGGCTGCTGGAAGGCGTTGCTGTGCCTGCAGCACGACGCAGGAGAATGGATGGGCTGACGCGCTATGCAAAAGAGACATTCAAAGGAGGAAAACCGACCGAGAAGCAGGTGCAAGCACTGGATGCTGCCCTGAATACACCTGACTTGGCAATTGTCATAGGGCCGCCGGGAACGGGGAAAACTCAAGTTATCGCTGCGCTTCAGCGTCGTCTTGCTGAAGAGGCTCAGGAGCAGAGTCTCTCAGGGCAAGTACTTATCAGCAGCTTCCAGCATGATGCGGTAGATAATGCGCTTGATAGAAGTGATGTCTTGGGTTTGCCTGCTACACGTGTCGGCGGGAAACGCAGCTTAGGTAATGAAGAACAGTTGATTGATCCCTGGGTCCAGCAAAAAACGGAGCTCTTGCAAAAGGAAATCTCAGCAGAGTATGAGAAATACCCTGAGCTACAGAAGATTAAAGAGCTATCGGAAACCTTGGCCTTTGTGCGAGTAGCTGGGTATGAGCCTCAACGGTTGGCTGATGAGCTGGAGCGAGTTTTGGCAATGGCTCAGGATCTGGGGTCATATGGTCTAATTATTCATCCTGGAATCGAGGTTGAGCTTGAGGACTACATCAAAGGATTACGCGCCCATCATACAACGCAGAAAAATGGATCCATGGATCACCATGCGTTGCGAAAGGTCCGTGCACTAAGAGATACAGAAGCCTCTTTCCTTGACGATGGTGCAGATCGAGCCTGGGACTTACTCAGCTGGTTAAAACGCAATGACCAACACCCAACCCCGGAGTTGTTGGATTTTCTGGAGCAGCTTGCTGACGCCAATCAGGTAGACAAAAACACTTTAGATCAAATCACGATCTGGAAAAGCACGTTGTTGGACCGTCTACTACCAGATTATCGGCCTTCAGACTTGCGGTTCAGTATTGACCGAAGAGGCCTTGAGCTGCTGAACAAGCTTGAGCTACTCATCGAGCATAAAGTTCAGGAGAGCAAAAAAGGTGTTGCCTGGGTCCTGGAGCAACTCTCCAGCAGCCTAAGCCTTGACCGCCGGGCAGCTCAAGCAACTATCGATGAATATTCCATGGTGGTGGGTGCTACCTGCCAGCAGGCAGCCGGCCAGCAAATGGCCAGCCTTAAATCAGTCTCTGGATTGGATAGCTCAGAGATAGCGTTCGATACTGTTATTGTTGATGAGGCAGCACGAGCCAACCCTCTGGACCTGTTTGTTCCAATGGCGATGGCAAAGCGGAGAATCATTTTGGTAGGGGATGACCGGCAGCTGCCTCATATGCTGGAACCGAATATTGAGGGGCAGCTGCAGGAAGAGCATCAGCTAACAGAACAGCAGCTTGAAGCATTTCGATCCAGTTTGTTTGAGCGCTTGAGAATCAAGTTATTAGATCTTGAGAAACAAGATTCTATACGCCGGGTCGTAATGCTGGACACCCAATTCCGCATGCATCCGATCTTGGGTGAATTCGTCAGTAAACATTTCTATGAAGCCTTTGGTCTTGGTAAGGTTCATTCTGGACGCATACCTGAGGATTTCATTTTTTCAGAATCATTTTTGAGTGAAATGAAAGAGTTGAGCGAGTGTTACCGAGGTCGAGTTTGTCAGTGGATTGATGTTCCTGTGACCGAAGGAAGGGATGGCAAGCGAGGAACCAGTCGCATCAGGGAGGCTGAAGCCGATCGTGTGGTAGAGGAAGTACGTCGCCTAATGGAGGCTGGTGGGGAAAGCCTGTCGGTTGGCGTGATTACCTTTTACGCGGCCCAACGTGATCTGATCATGGAAAAGCTGGCTCAAACCCAAATTAATGGTACGCCTCTGATGGTGGCACAGGATTCTGGATATGAGCCTCATGATGATTTCAAGTGGACAAAAAAAACTAACTCAGATGGCACATACAGCCAGGAAGAGCGGCTTCGAGTTGGGTCAGTAGATGCGTTTCAGGGCAAGGAGTTTGATGTCGTACTGTTGTCTTCTGTTCGAACGTATAAGACTGTTCGACCTAAGCAGGGATGTGAGCCTGACGATCGAGAAGCTCAGTTGAATCGCCAGTTCGGCTTCCTGCGTTTGTCTAACCGCATGAACGTAGCCATGAGCCGTCAGCGGCAAATGTTGATTTGCGTTGGCGATGCGAACTTGGCGACTAACTCGGATGCAGAAGAGGCTGTTCCTGCTCTGGCGGCATTCCACAAACTGTGTGGAGGTGAGCATGGCGCACTTCGCTGAGACAGGCACTTATCTAAAGTTTTCTGAGCGTCCTCGGAAAAACTCAAAAGCAATACTCTGGCCTGTTATGGTGCATCGCGTACTCTATCCAGAACCTCGGAGGGCGCAACTGAATTTGTTTCAGCGTGCGGTTTTGGGGTTAATTAGAGCTGGCGCAACATCTCAAGAGACCATTGCCAATTTGACCGGGCTGCATCCGGACCTGATCGCTTTTATTGTTGCCCAAAGTGTCGGTAATGGTTGGCTGGTGTCTGGAGCCAACGAGTTGACTGATAAAGGGTACAAGCTACTGGATGATGAGGAAGATCAAGCGGTAAACCTCAAAGCAGGTTACATCTTTCAGGATGCAATATCCGGGGAGTACTGGCCGAGGTTAGTAACCCGGCTTGAGCAAATTGAGGCGATAGACCCCTTTGCGCAGTTTCCAGAGTTTGTATCTGAAAGGAAGACAGGTGATACCTACAGGCCCTTTCTTGCTAGAGCGGAGCAGGCGGACCTACCAGTCCTCGACAATGAGGTGTTAACCAAGGCCTATCGAGAGTATCAGAGAGACTTTCGCTCAAATCAACAACTGGATGGAGCGCCTGAACCGTTAAAACAGGTGTGCTTACAAGGTGTTCAGCACCTGGACGAGTCTCCTGAACCTGCAAGAGTGTTGCTGTGGGTTGTGGGTGATGAGGAGGGTAGTGAGCTTTGGTCCATTAAAGATCCGTTTGCTTTGAGAGAAAATGCTTGGTGGCTGGGCACAGAAATGACGCAGTTACTTCAAAATAACAAAAGATTGCGTACCTTCCTTTCGTCACTGGTTGGTATACCGGATGCGGGCTCAATGACCAAGGAAGAATGGCTCGATGCGCTGTTGAAAAAAACGGAGCTGGATATGCTCATTGAATATCCATGGCTCGAGCGTCAGCCTGACATACAAATCTATTTTGCTCGACTCATACAGTGGCGAGAAAAAATAGAGTCTGGACTTCAATGGGACTCAGATTTGGAGGCAGCAATAGGGGACTGCCAGAAGCTTCTTGAGGTTGTCATGCAATGGTTAATCAAGACCTTCCCCGCAAACGTTGGCCATATACCGAATTCAGCAAAAGTAAACCAAGACCTGAACAGAAAAGTACTCTGTGCATTACAAATACCTTCATTTACTGATGTGGTTATTGATGCTTTGGCCCGGCAGAACCTTAGACAAGTTATTCAAGCCTGTCAGAATCCGGCAAGTTCGCTCAAAGCATTGCTTTTTGCTGCTGGAATGGGTGTGTTGGGTGCGAATCAACATCAGCACCCTCTTATGGTTTTGGAGAATGAAGACCTAAGATTGGATACATTACTGAAGCTGGCGGATCTTCGGAATCAAAGCAGTCATGGACAGAGCAGCTTTAAGAAGCGAGCACCACAAGAGCTTTCCGTAGATGTTGTGATAGAAAACATTAGGTACGCGCAAGAATTCACTATGCACTTTAAGGACTGGATGTAATGGCAAAGAAGAATGGAAATAGACGCAATGGAAACCAGGGATCTCAGGGACAGACTGCCAGTACAGCAAATGCCCCACAGTCTTTGGAAAAGTTACGTCCTGTATGGAGCTCGTCATTCGAAAACGCTTCCAAGGTGTACCAGTCCTGCAATGCAGACCTGGATATTGAATTTGATCACGAGTGGCTGCGTACTGTGCTCGAACGTTTTCAGCAAGATGAAGATGCAAGCCATGTAGCTAAGTGGATTGAACGATTTGCTGATGTTTGCAAAGAGCTCGGGAAATATCAGGAAAAACTCAACGATGAGTATGCCCAACGATGGGAGCATGCAGGCCAGCTTGGTGAGGAAAATGAGACTGAGCGGGAACGCTTGGAAGAAGAAGCTGAACGTCTGGAAGCTAACCTTGCTGCCAGTGATCAACGTCAAGCAGAGCTAGAAATGGCAGAGCTCGCATTTGCCAAGAAAAAGGGAGAGCTCTTGGATAAAGAGCGGCTCCTTAAGCAGCGTGAATTGAATGCAGAGGCGGGCTTTGTCGAGCAAAACGAACTTGCACTTAAGCAGCTTGAAGATCAGCAACGAGAGTTGCTCAGGCAGAAGGAGTCTGATCTTGAGCAAATCCGAGTGCAGCAGCGGCATCTGCTGGAGGAGGTCAAGCAGGCTGAGCAAAAGCTCAAAGAGGTAAAAAACAGCAGTTTGGAAGCAGAGGTAGATCGAGTCAGGCAGCTGGATGAAAGAGAGTTAGAGCTTCAACAGGCAAAAGCTAAACTCAGCCGGGATCGAACCAGATTAAATCGCGAGTGGGATGAGCTTAAAGCCTCAGAATCTTCCCTGCATGAGCAGGTATCCGCGGCGGTGGAACTGGAGCGTGCCGGGTTCGAGGTTGAAGTCGCAAAATTATCCGCGCAACGTGATAAGGCTTGGGAAAAGCTTCACAAGTTGCAAGAGCGTTTACATGACATGGAAGAGTTAACCAGCGTTCTGGGGGAACGTGCTCCGGCTGAAATTCTTGCGACCCTGGATAATCTGAAGAATGAGAACCGCGAGCTGAGAAGGCAGCTGGAGGTTGCTGACACTGCAGAGTTGCGGAGTGATAACCAATATCTCCGCGATAAAGTATCAGATTTGGAACGCGATATTGCTGCTATTCGACCAGAATTGGATGAGGCGCGCCGAGAGCTTAGCGTTAAACGTGTAGCAGCGACTGAACTAGAGGCAGTGGCGCGAGAAAAACGTGTTCTCGAATACCATAAAAATACGCTGTCTGTGCATATAGACGATCTTGAGAGCCGTATAGATCAACTTACCAATGCCCAGAAGGCTAATAACGCTTTCCCAGCGATGTCGTTGATGGACTCTGAAAGGGAGTACCAGGCCAGTATTGAATTGGAGCATGTACCAAATCTGAAGGATTTTGCACATGAGCTTCAGCACCGTATAGCGAGAGCCGAAAGGCATGTAGAACTGTTCTACCCTGTCGAAGACATCAGGTTGCTGCTAGGCGGTTTGGCGATGAGCCAGTTGCATGTTTTCCAGGGCATTAGTGGTACCGGTAAGACCAGCTTGGCGAAGGCTTTTACCAAGGCAATGGGTGGCTTCTGCACAGATATCGCCGTACAGGCGGGTTGGAGAGACCGTGATGATTTGTTGGGTCATTTCAATGCCTTTGAGCGGCGCTTCTATGAGAAAGACTGCCTTCAGGCACTGTACCAGGCGCAGACACCTCGCTGGAAAGATACATGTAATGTGATCCTTTTGGATGAGATGAACTTGTCTCGCCCCGAGCAGTACTTTGCCGAATTCTTGTCCGCACTCGAGAAAAATAATCCTGATGAACGCTTGATCAGTTTGTCTGAAACAGCCCTGCCGGGCGCCCCCGCTATGCTGAAAAATGGCCGCCAGATCTGGGTGCCCGATAATGTTTGGTTTATTGGCACGGCCAACCATGATGAGACAACGAATGAGTTGGCTGATAAAACCTATGACCGCTCTCACGTGATGACGCTGCCAAAGCAAGATCACAGGTTCGAGATTAAGGATTACCAGCCTGCGAGCTATTCTTTCCGGTCGCTGCAAGAAGCTTTCGGTAAGGCGTGCAAGGATCACTCAGGGCCTGTCCAAAACCTGCTTGAAGAGCTAACAGCAGATGATTTCACATCTCAACTTGAGAGTGATTTTGGACTTGGCTGGGGTAACCGTTTTGAGAAACAGGCGTTGCGCTTTATCCCCGTAATGCTGGCAGCAGGGGCTTCCAAAGGTGAGGCGCTTGACCATCTGCTTATGAGCAGGGTAATGCGCCAGGGAAAGGTAACTGGACGTTTTGATGTCAGCGCAGATGCTATCCGTAACTTGATGGGCGCACTTGAGACATTCTGGGACAAGTCGAGCCTTGAAGGCTTGCCTGAAAAGTCGCTGGAGCTGATGGAGAAAGACATCAAACGCAAAGAGGTTGGCTTTTGATGTGGATAGATAGACTGACTGGTAAGCAGATAGATCTATTGACAGACGTTATTGAGCCTGGGAGATATCTAGACACAGAGCCTCCCTCTGGCCGACAAGTCCTGGACTCAGGGGGCAGTGACCTTTTGGTTAGCGATGGCACGGAGTCCGTCGTCATTCGCGGTCGACGCCATATATTCGCTTCAGCTCCCAAGTCCTTGGATCAAAAGGTGGACTTGTTTGAGCGAATACTTGAGACAATTGATTCCGGCATCGAGGACGGTGGTGAGTTGGTTTCACCACTTATGCCTGAGGGGGTGGTTAATGATAACAGTCATTTAAACGCTTTTGAGCTTAAATTGCTGGAGGTTCTGGATGCTGGACACCTCCATCAAATATCCGTGAGGCCAAGGCTTGATCTGCACTATGAAGACGAAGTGACTGATGTTGCCAGGGCTAAAAAGTTGGCGAAAGGTGCCTTGGTTCATCTCGCCTCACACTCTGAATGCTGGCAGCGTCAGACCTTGTCAGGAGTGATTCCGAAGCGGGTCAAAGCGCGATTCAGTGAAGATGACTTCAACATTTATGAAAACCGAGTTTACGCCCGGTTACTGGATAAGATTGAGCTGTATTTGATTTGGCGAGTCGGTACGCTTCTACAGCTGCAGTCGGCAGTTACTGAGGCTTTGGAGTTTTACGGTGCTAAGGACTTGCATCATCGCCTCACGGAGGAGATCTGCAAGCTCTGGGGGAAAGCGTTTACACAAGACTCCACCAGCAAAGCTTCTGAGCAGTTGGCGGCAACACTCGAGCATCTTGAAAAAGCTCTGGGAACAATTCGGGGGCTAAAGCAAAGCGGGCTTTATCTTTTAGTAAGCCGCTCTGCACAGATAGGCAATGGCCTCCATCTTACAAATATCCTTAGTCACGATCAGCACTACCGCCATTTGGCGGTTCTATGGAATGAACTGAAGAGCATTGTGGGGGGCAAGCAAGCAACACCTGAAGAACGGAAGGAGCAAAATGTGATACTAAACCATGCTTATTCACGATATGCAGGTTTAGTTCTTCGTCATGCGCTGCTTCCTTACTTGGGAAACAAACTGTCATCAAAATGGGCTCGATTTGACATCGAGCTAAGGCAGGTGGGGCTCGATTGGCAGTTGGTTTTATCATCATCCGACTCAGGTAGCGCTGAACGAGTTCTACTTGAGGTGATTCCATGGATGTGCATGGGCAACCGATTGCATGATTTATCTTTTGCTCTGCAGGAGAGGGAGCGACCAGTAAGGATGATTGCATGGCCGAGCCTTGATGAGAAATCGCTGTGCTCAGATGTCGCTGCGACCGAGGGCGTTTGGATAAAGCTATCACCATTCGACCTTTACTGTGTGGAGAGATTTGGACTGTTGGTCGACCAACTTTTGCAAAGCGAGCTGGTTGCCGGATACGGCACTTTAATCACTAAAGTTCCGACCAAAACGCTCAAGGCGATGCCTTTCGATGAAGGGATTGAGGTGAATGAACAGAAGCATCAGATCAGGATTCTCAAAGCTCTGTCTAGTGAGCATCTTTCCAAGTTAGAAAGTTCTCTGGTGCATGAAAATGCTTTAGAGCAAGCCAAAGACCTGAAGAGAAGGCATGAAGAGATAGTAGAACTGCAGAAATGTCCGGTTTGCTCCGGTCCAGTTGAGGTTGTTCATCAGGCTCCGAACGGATTTATTGCCGCCTGTTCGTCTTGTAAGACAAATCGCTACCTCAGGAGTAATGCAATGGGGAAACAGTATGAGCAAAGGCTCGACGGGCTGGGATTCTTCGAGCTTGTCGGCCGGCGAAGTTTTTGTGTGAGCTTTGAAGTTGTGCGCTGACCACATGAAGAGCTGCCTTCGATTGTGAAGAGCATTTAGGATCAAAATTTCATAGAGGGTGAGGTTGAATAAGGTAGGAATGTAAAAGTAGATCCAAATAAGTAATACTTTTCACATATGGTTTTTTGTATTTCTATATAAATCTTTATCAACTAATTGAAAAATAAAAATATTTTTGTTTTGGCATGCTTATGGTTTAGGCAGCCTGAGCATTTCGGTATGGATGATCAGACCGGTCTGCAGATTACAAGATCCGGAAAAAGGGAGTCTGAGCAATGAATGACATGCAGTATTCAAAAGGCCAATTGAGAGGTTGGATCGACTCCTTTTTAAACAAAAGAGGACGTACCGCCCCCACTGGCTTACCCCTTTACAGCTATGCAACAACTGACAATGAACTTCAGGTGTTGATCGCTGCGTTGGCTGTGAGCCCCGAGGAGCGACTGAGTCCGATATACGGAATCTACTGGGCTGCCGGATACTGTCTCTTTGTATCCGAGAAATATCGGCGTCATTACGATGCCAGTTGGTCTTGGCAGGCTTTTGACTCTGAGCTTGAGATCAGCTTACAGCCTACGGAGCATAGGGTTCTGGTCAAACGAGGAATGGACTTTTGGGACCGTCCCATCCGATATCATGCTCATGGTGCTGACTATCTTGGCTCTTTGTTTGCTGAAGGAGGTTTGCCTTGGAAGTTACTTCAGAGTGAAGGGCATGGTTTCGGTAAGGCGATCAAAGCGGGCCTGAAGCGATATCATGACTGTAAGCGAGATGGCTATGAGCTTTCCCAAGTCATCCGTGAATACGAACAGTATTTCCCGAAATCCTTCCAGAATGATGAAAAGTACCAGTTGCTTGCACGTGTAGCAGAAACCCTCATGTTGCTGGCAGAACATTATGGCCTGAGCGAACATGATGATCCCGCAGGTTACCTGAATAGCCATTATCCTCAATGGCGTGATGAATTCCCGCTGCCGTTGGAAGAAGAAAACGGCTATAGCCTGGTTAACGAATGGCTTAAGGACGCTGGTGTGCGCCTCGAAGAGCGCAAGCGTGCGGAAGAATTTGCACGTCACTATACCTGTGAACATCTAATTGATGGTGATATTGAATTCGCCAGGTTGCTAGCAGAAGTCCGATTGGCGCCGTCTCTAAACTTGCCGCTGAATGGGCGTAAGCTCAGTACAACTCGCATTGAGCTGGCACTGTACGAAGGTGAGCAGATGGTACTGAAGTTGGGAGCGGCCTATGGGCGGCTTGAAGGGGATGTGTTGTCTGTCACATTGCCTACTGAAGTCGTCAAATGCCGCCGTCAGTCGCCAGAGAAACCAATGTTGCTGGTTTGCTCGTGCGCAGGGGAGCGTTTAGACACCAAGGTTATTCAATCCAGTGAAGTCGATTGGAATCAACTTCCTGCCGTATTTGTTGAGCGGGATGGCAATATCCAGTTGATTGGAACGGCCTCTGTACAAAGTCAGTCCTCCGAAATCCTGCTGCGTATACCTTCGATCATGAGGCTTGATGATATAGAGCCTATAGCGACAGATCGGCAAGCGGGCTCCTGGTTCCGTATCAATCAGCGCACGGTTATTTCTGACCGGGGTTCAAGTTATGTCATTGATCCTGGGAATTCCGTTGGTGCAGAGCGTATAGAGTTGCAAGGGGCCCTGACGCCGTATGACACCTTGCCAATCTCTACATGGTTAGGATGGCCGCGGTGTCTACTTACCAATACTCAAGGTGAATCGAGGCACCCTGCGGCCTACCGAATTGGTAGCCAAGTAATCAGGAGAGGAGCCACTTTCCCTGTCACTGGCAGTTTCAGTGTTGAGGTGCTGGGTGATGATCATCAGGTTTTGGCTCGGCGAAAGCTGGGCATATTGCCTCAGGATTTCTCGGTTTCAGCCATGCCAGCTACATCGCAATTACCTGCAAGGTTACTGATTAAATCAGTACAAGCTCTGTGTGTGCAGGTGAAAAATGATAGCTTGGTGGCCGATGTCAGCAATGAAGCAGGATTTCTATCAGTCGGGCTGCTGCTGAGAGGACAGAAGCCTGAGCAGGTTTTGTTGGAGGTTAGTGACCCGCGCGGAAATGCTGATGGTGTAATCCTTCGCTTGCCCTATCCCGAAGAGGGCGTGCAACTATTTGAATCTGAAGGCCAGCAGTTTACTGATTCGTACCTGACATTGAACCGTGTTTTGGGCATGACGATGGTTCTAACTCCCCCTCCGGGGAAGATACAGACATTTCATGTTCTGCTTGAGTTGCCGGGAGAAGGGGGCGGCGTGAAGAAGCAGTACACCTATGAGGTGAAAAATACTTCCGTACAGATAAGTCTATTTTCACTTTACGATGACATGCTTGCCTTGTTGAGCTGCAGCTCAGATCAGGATGCTGTCGTGAGATGTCGCGTTGAGACATCTCGGGTTTTAAAGCAGTTCTATATTCGTCGTTATGACGCAGGTATACGTTTCACTAATGAATTTCGTCAGTATTTTGAGCTTTGGGACCAAAACTCACAGCCACTCACGCACCATGTAGAAGGCACGGTAGTTAAAGCAATGCAGGTCCACACACCTGAGGCTGAACCCATTGCAATCGAACCTCAGTCATTTAATGGGATTACCACAGGTATCTTTGCACTGCCTGATCGGCTTCAGAAGGATGGACCCTGGTTGCTCTATCCTGAACAGGCTGCATCAATTGTATTTAGGCCGATGATACATGTGCCCGGATTAACCAGCCCAGAAATCGGAGAGCTACCTGAGATCAAAACTCTCAATTCAGCAGCACGGCACTATCATCCGCAAATACAGCCAGATGTCTTCGCAGGCGTTCTGGACGCTATGGCAGATCACTTCCTTCATAGCAGCTGGCAATATCTGAACGAGCTTAAGCAGCGCTACCTGCACCTGCCACTTTCAGTTTTTGAGGCCTGGAAGCATCTTGCAAGGCATCCTGCAGCCATGGCACTAGCCGTTTTCAGGCTCGAAATGGATGCTTCATTTGTGGATCGTCTAAAACAGGAACTGGCTGTCATTTGGGAAGCGATAACTGTTGAGCAGTGGAAAGCTGCACTAAGAGTTTATATGCACGGGGTCTCACAGCAGTTTGGTATTCCTGAAGATATTGTCAGGAACAGTGCAACGGCACGAATGGAATTGTTGTCAGTGAATGTGCCGGTATTCAAGGACTTGGCGGGTGAGCTATGCAAAGACGATACAAGCGGGGCTAATGCTATTCCCCTTCAGATGATTTTGCAGATTTGGTTGGGTGACTTGCGTACTCGTCAAGAGGATGCGCAATGGCCTGTCATCTTGAATGAGCCGCTAAGTAACTGGATTCGGCAGCAAGATGATTACGCTTGGATGAAGGACCTACAAATGCCAGGTTACATGAGATCAGTTGTTTATATGCCAATTTTTGCAGCTTGCCTGACGGCAGGGCTTACCAGTTTGTATGAGCTTGAAACAGATGATGCAGCTCTGCGCTTTGGTTTTCGTGTTCTATCTGATTTTGACCGATATGGCTGGTATGAGCCGGTTTACTCAGCCACTCTGTCCGGTTTGCTTCACGCTAAAGGGAGTCACTCATGAGCGGTTATTTTAAGGATTTGATCAATCAGTCACTGAGTCGTACACGTGAAGCAACGCTGTCCATCCTGGGCATCAACGATGCAGGCCTTAGAGCACATCTTGCCGAGCAGATGCACGACCGCATGGGGGAGGAAGGCTGCTTTCTGGCGCCTCCTGTTTTTGAACATACCTTTGGTTGGCAGTCCGGTGATCCGACCTTTGCAGACTTGAAGGGCAATCTGCTGTCGGAATCTGTTGTCAACGCACTCACTACCGCGGATAACTACGGTTTTGACGCCGATATTCGGCCTTATAAGCATCAGCTGGAAAGTTGGAACACCTTGCTGGCCGATAAGCCCAAGTCTGCAGTCATTACCACCGGTACAGGCTCGGGTAAAACCGAGTGCTTCATGATTCCGATCCTGCAGGATCTGGTCAATGAGCATGAACAAAGTAAAAGCGCACTGGTGGGCGTGCGAGCACTCTTTTTGTACCCGCTTAACGCATTGATCAACTCTCAGCGCGAGCGTCTGGATGCATGGACCTCGCCATTCAACGACAACATCCGTTTCTGCTTGTATAACGGCAATACTGAAGAAAATGAGAGTAGTGTTCGCAAGACGCAGCGTGAGCGGCCTAACGAGATACTGTCACGTGAGCGGCTGCGCAAGGAGCCCGCGCCGATCCTGATGACCAACGCGACCATGCTGGAATACATGCTTGTCCGTCAGGTGGACGATCCGATTCTGCACATTTCACGAGAGCAGAAGTCTTTGCGCTGGATTGTGCTGGATGAGGCACACACCTATGTAGGTTCTCAGGCCGCTGAGTTGTCGCTGTTGCTGCGTCGTGTGGTGGAAGCCTTCGGCAAGCAGGCACATGAAATTCGTTTTGTAGCCACATCGGCAACCATTGCCGGAGAAGGTGCGACACAAAAACTGCAGTCCTATCTGGCATCGCTGGCGGGTGTGCCTGACGATCAGGTCGTGGTGATCAGTGGTTCACGGCAGGTGCCCTCAGTTGAGCACGATCCGGACCCCATGCGCACACTGGATGAAATGCGTGCCATTGACCCAGGTAATACCGTTTCGAGAGACCGCTATACAGCCCTGTGCAATAACCCGCTGGCTTATCGAGTACGGCAGACGCTGGTGGGCAGTGAAAAGCCTCTGGATCTCAATGAGTTGATCGATGCAGTTGCTCCGATGCTGGTAAGCAAGCAAAAGGAAGCGCGGCAGCAGGAGCTGTTGCAGTGGATCGATTTGATGAGTGACACCCAGCCATCAAAGGACGATCCGCCTTTCCTGAAGCTGCGTGGTCACCTCCACCAGCGTATGCTGCATGGCCTCTGGAGTTGTGTCGATCCTGATTGCGGTGCCAAATCAGAGCATCTCAAAAAATGGCCATTCGGTAATGTATATGTCACTCAGCGCGCACGCTGTGAATGCAGTGCTCCAGTCTATGAGCTGGCATTCTGTGGCGATTGTAAAACCCCGCATCTGGTGGCTGAAGATGCGAATGGCACACTGCGACAGGCCAGTCCCTATTCCGGTGATGAATTCTCGCTTTTGGATGACGTCAATGACGAGTCCGTACCGGAAGCCGAAGACAGTCAATATTCAGGCAAGCAGTCTGTAGTTCTGGCCTCAACCGAAGGAGAGCATTACCAGGCCGTTCCTTTCAACAAGGAAACAGCGGAACTGGGTGCACTGAGCGCACCCTCAGTGATCAACGTCCATCTGGCGACGGATGAAGGTTCAGAATGTGTTCAATGTGGTGAATCCGGTCGTGCACCTGCAGGCTTCCTGCGCAAGTGTTACCTGGGAGCCCCGTTCTACGTCAGCAATGCTGTGCCGACTGTTTTAGAGTTCTGTCCCGATCCCGAAGACAAGAGCATCAATCCTGAGAGCCTTCCGGGCCGTGGTCGCAAGCTGATCACGTTCACGGACAGCCGTCAGGGCACGGCACGTATGGCCGTGCGCATGCAGCAGGAAGCAGAGCGATCTCGGCTAAGGGGGCTCGTCTTCCAGATTTTGCGCAATCGCCAGGCACTGGAAAATCTGAACGTCCCAGCATTACCGGATAAATCGGTGGAGGAGCTGCTTCAGGAGGCAGTGCAGCTTGAACAAATGGGGATGGCCGACTTTGCTCAGCAACGGCGCGATCAGGCAAAGCTGAAGCAAGATCCTGCTAGTGCAACACCACAAGCAAAACTTGGTTGGCAAGAGTTGGTTGCAGATCTTGCCGCTGCCAACGATATCAAGCACTCCATTCTTGACTACAACCGCTATGCGAATCCTGAGTTCTTCGGCGGCCATGACAATAGCCTGACTCTGGCCAGCTTACTGTTACTGCGTGAATTTGCTCGCCGTCCAAAAAACCAGAACAGCACCGAGACATTGGCACTTGTGCAGGTGGGCTATCAGGGGCTGGAGAATGTGCAAGCGGTTCCTCGTTTCTGGGTAGAAACGCTGGTGCCCAAGGTGGGAAATGATCAGGAAAGGGAGACCTTGAACCTGCAGGATTGGAAAGACTTCCTGAAGGTAGCCTTGGATTTCCATGTGCGTGAAAACACGTTCATTGTTATGAACGAAAATGAACGTCATTGGCTGGGGGCCAAGTTTGCGCCTAAAGAGCTGGTGGCGCCTAAAGTTGATTATCAAGATACCCCACGCGTTAAGGCCTGGCCTCAGTTCAAGCCCGGAAGACAGCCGTCTCGCCTCGTGAAGCTTTTGATTCATGGAGTTGGACTGGATCCTGATTCCACCCTTGACCGCGATAAGATCAACGAGTGGCTGAAGGCTGCTTGGCAGGAGTTAACGCGCTTGCAGATCCTGCAAAGTCCAAGCGGCGGGGGCTACACACTTTCACGTCAGGCGATCACCTTTGCCTTGCCACAGCAAGCTTGGGTGTGCCCGATCAGTTATCGACTTCTGGATACAACCTTCAGAGGGCTGACTCCCTATATTCCGAGAAAAGCGGAGCGTACTCAGATCGAATGTAAGCCGGTCAAACTACCAGACTTTACGGCACTGGCTCCTCACGGCGAGGATGAGGGTGCCTTGGTAGCCATCCGGAATAAAGTAGCGCAAAACAGTGTTGTTCAGCAGCTGCGTCAGGTAAACCTGTGGAGTGATATCTCTGATCGCACGGCAGAAGGCGGCTTCTACTATCGGACAGCTGAGCACTCGGCTCAGCAGTCCTCCAAACGCTTGGAAGGATATGAGGAGCTGTTCAAGAAAGGCAAGATCAATGTTCTGAACTGCTCCACCACGATGGAAATGGGGGTGGATATTGGCGGCATTTCAGCCGTGGTGATGAACAACGTTCCACCGCACCCTGCTAACTATCTGCAGCGTGCGGGCCGCGCGGGTCGCCGCAGTGAGGCCCGAGCCGTCGCTTACACACTGTGCAAATCCGATCCGCACAACACGCGTGTGTTCAACAACCCTAAGTGGGCATTCAGTACTGCGATTCCGGCCCCTGTAATCACTCTGAATGCTGAGCCTTTGGTCCAGAGGCATGTTAACTCTTACCTGCTGTCGCAATTTTTGAAAGCACAGACTGTATCCGAAGGCGATCGTACCCGACTGACAGTGCAGTGGTTTTTCCACGCCCATGAAGGTGTTGTTGGCCGCTTTGTCGACTGGTTGGGGAGTGAAGCGAAGGTATTTGAGGAGGGAGCGAAGCGCATCGTCAAACGGACTGCTTTGGAACTTGCCGGCATTGATACTTTGGCGAGTAATTGTGCAGAGGCTATTGGTAAGTTGGCTGAAGGCTGGCAAGAGGAGTACCGGCAGATCAACCTGCGCCTGAATGTAGCGACTGACCCGAGCTATAAAAAGGCATTGGAGCTGGAGAAGGTCCGTCATGA
>JTFO01011088.1_pt1 | contig 24162 bp, 16 predicted proteins | sample 235411 | NCBI WGS metagenome assembly JTFO01 (sample SAMN03067590, study PRJNA260953) | activated sludge metagenome | biome: Sludge; feature: Wastewater; isolation source: CETP activated sludge from laboratory augmented bioreactor treating... | place: India:Gujarat | collected 2013-04
GTTAAATTCACTCTCACGAGCACTCACCCCTAAATAGAGAGGGACCTCAATGGCCTCACCATCTGAAACGACCAGCACAGAATCGAGAACCTCTTTCTTATGCTTTTTCTCTGCCGATTTCAATAGTGCCTCATCACGGCTTACTTCATAGCCCATAGACGCCAAAAGACGACGTATTGTGTCGTCTGAAACGCTCGCTTCCTCGCCCCATGCGCTTATATAGCTGTCGGCAATGTTTGCCATCTCAGCGACTTGTTTTAATGCATTATGTTCTTTCATCGCTCTCTCCGAAGGGACAACATCCCCTCAAATAATGTAGGGTGTATAAGAAAAAGGAATGAACCAGCCAAGGAAAAACCTTGGCTGGGAATTTGGGGTGACTAGCGTTTAACCGCTTTCAATTTCCAAATATTATTTACGTAGTCACGAATACTACGGTCAGAGCTGAATTTGCCGACTAAAGCAGTATTAAGAATGGCTTTTTTCGCCCAACCCGCTTGATCTCGGTATTGCTTATCTATCGCTTCATGCGCTTGTACATAAGAAGCAAAATCAGCCAGTACTAGATAAGGGTCGCCACCATCGAGCAAACTGTCATAAGTCGCACGCAGCTTGCCTGGTGCGCCAGGGGTAAACTCTTCACCCAACAATAGATCTAGCGACGCTTTCAGCAAAGGGTCAGCTTGATAGTAATCATAAGGGTTATAACCTTGTGCTTTTAATGCTTCCACACCATCCACTTCAAGGCCAAAGATATAGATGTTGTCATCCCCGACTTCTTCACGGATCTCAACGTTCGCCCCATCCATCGTACCGATGGTTAATGCACCGTTGAGCGCCATTTTCATATTCCCCGTCCCCGACGCTTCTTTACCAGCAGTAGAGATTTGCTCAGACACATCTGCCGCAGGAATAATGATTTCAGCCATGCTGACTCGATAATCTGGAATAAAGACCACTTTGAGTTTGTTGTTCACTCGTGGATCGTTATTCACTTTTTCAGCAATCTTGTTCAGTGCATAGATGATTTCTTTTGCTAGGTGATAACCTGGCGCCGCTTTGGCAGCAAAGAACACCACGCGAGGATGCATATCAAAGTTTGGATCATTTAATAAACGATGGTAGAGAGACAAAATATGCAACATATTTAAGTGCTGACGTTTGTACTCATGTAAACGTTTGATTTGAACGTCAAAGATCGCATTAGTATCAAGTTCAATACCCATGTTCTCTTTCACCCAGTGAGCCAAACGTACTTTGTTCTCTTTTTTCACCGCCATAAACTGTTTTTGGAACGTTTTATCGTCCGCGTATTCAGCAATCGCTTCTAATTGCTCAAGATGAGCAGGCCATTGATCGCCCACTTTTTCAGTGATCAGGGCTGATAAACCTGGGTTACAGAATTTAAGCCAACGACGAGGGGTAATTCCGTTAGTCACGTTTTGAATTCGGCCTGGATAAAGCTCAACGAACTCAGGGAAGAGATCGCGCTTCACCAATTCAGAGTGCAACGCCGCCACACCGTTAACCGCATAAGAGCCCACAACACACAGGTTTGCCATGCGAACCATGCGATGGAAGCCTTCTTCAATAATGGACAGTTTTTGCTGCTTAGCCACATCACCAGGCCATTTAGCACGAACCTCTTGCAAGAATCGGTGGTTGATTTCGTAAATGATTTCCATATGACGAGGCAGTAAACGTTGGATCAAGGATTCACTCCACGTTTCCAATGCTTCTGGTAGCAAGGTATGGTTGGTATAAGCGAACGTTTTCGAACTGATTTCCCACGCCGCTTCCCATGTTAGGCCACGATCATCAATTAAGATGCGCATCAGCTCAGGAATCGCAATCGTTGGGTGGGTATCATTTAATTGAATCGTTTCATACTTAGGCAAGTCTTGTAGCGTAAAACCTGCGGCTTCATGGCGACGTAAAATGTCACGAACCGATGCCGCACTGTGGAAATACTGCTGCATTAAACGCAGTGTTTTGCCTTTTTCATGGTTATCGTTCGGGTAAAGCACTTTCGTGATGTTACCCGCATCAATTAACGCGTGTTGGGCTTCAAAATAGTTACCATTGTTAAAACTTTCTAAAGAGAAAGGAGCAATGGCGCGACATTCCCAAAGACGTAGCGGATACACGGTTTCACTTTGATAACCAACAATCGGTAAATCCCAAGGCATTGCTTGAACCAGCATTCCAGGAACCCAACGTCGTTTCTCTTTACCGTTGTCGTTATACACTTCAACATGGCCGTAGAAGCCTATTTCTTGTTTCAGTTCAGGACGAGCCACTTCCCAAGGGTAACCTTCAACACCGCACCAAGCATCCGGCGCTTCTTTTTGATGGCCTTCTTCAAAAGACTGCTTAAATAAGCCGTATTCATAGTGCAAACCATACCCAACGGTTGGGTACTCTTGTGCCGCACATGAGTCCATAAAACACGCAGCTAAACGGCCCAAGCCACCATTGCCTAATGATGGGTCACGTTCTTCTTCTAGAATGTCCGTCAAGCTTTGACCAAGCTCTGCCATCGCTTCAGAAATTTGATCGTACAGCCCCATACTGATCAGGTTATTACCCGTTAAACGGCCAATCAAAAATTCCAGAGACAAATAGTTGAGGCTTTTTGCATTGACGATGCGCTCATCTTGTTCCGTTTCCAGCAAGTCAAACGTGGTTAACTCCGCCAATGCTCGCCCCATGGCTAGATACCAAGATCGACCAGAGGCCTGTTCAATGGTTGTCGCATAAGTCGCGGTTAGGTGGCGTTTTACGTTAGCTTGGAATAACGCTTTATCAAAAACTTTCTGTTGCGTAGGTTTCATTGAGAAATCTCACTTCTAGGTTCTAATCCATCTACGCTATATCCTGCCTTTGCCTATCCAACAAAGCATCCTCCTATTTATGTAGGAAAGCGGGAGGAGGAGTTAGGGCGTAGAGGTTTCCCCTATATGATTGAAGTGATCTATCTCTCATTGATCGAAACTAACCTTCCTTTATCGGTGATTTTGATCACATCAATAAAGTAAACCACCCTATTTTTTCGCAGTAACGAGAACTTTTTCCTATTAAAACTATTTACTCAAAACACTATTTAGATCACAAATTATTTTCTGATTTTGCTTAATTTTCACAATATTTCGTATGGGGGGTGATAACTTTCTTGAAGTCAAAAAGATTTAAACGTGACCAACCTCTCAAATACGGGGCGTAGTTGGTCAAAAACAACCGCTCATGCCAAAAAGCCGCGGAGGATCAATAACCGTGCATCCGAAGTTCTAGTAACATCCTTATCACTAAATAGATGAGAAAAGCTTCAGCACGCTCAATAACGGAACAAAACGATGTGGATACCCTCTAAATTAACACGCCCAGGACGGCTACATAATGCCATTGTCCGACCCCGTGTATTAGAACTCTTGCAACATGCGCCTTGCTATAAATTGGTCCTTTTTCGCTCGCCCGCAGGCTATGGAAAAACCACCATGGCGGCACAGTGGCTCGCCGATAAACCCAATGTAGGCTGGTACAGTATTGATGAAAGCGACAATGACTCTTTTCGCTTTATCAACTATTTACTGCAAGCGATTAATAAAGCAACTCAGCAAAGTTGCCCTAATGCCCAAAAACTGGCTGAACGTCGTCAGTTTTCGTCATTGCATTCTTTATTTAGTGAAGTCTTTGCTGAAATGTCTGAGTTTCATCAGGAATGCTTTGTCGTTCTCGATGATTATCACGTCATTAATGATGATGATATTCATGAGGCGATGCGTTTTTTCCTTAAGCATATGCCTGACAATCTCACTTTAGTGGTCACAAGCCGGATGACTCCCCCACTGGGCACCGCAAACTTACGAGTTCGAGATTTAATGATCGAAATCGGCAATGAACTATTAGCCTTTGATACGGAAGAAACCACTCGGTTCTTTAATCAACGCGTTGCCGATGGTATTGATAATACCACCGCAGTCAATCTACGTAACTATGTGGAAGGGTGGCCTTCTGCGCTGCAACTGATCGCGCTGCAAGCTCAGCATCAAAAACGCACATTAGCCCAAACAGCCGAGTCGGTTTCCCACTTTAACCATGCCCACCTTTGGGATTACTTGGTTGAAGAGGTTTTCGATTTACTCGATGATGATACTCGTTATTTCTTGATGCAATGCTCCGTTTTGGATCACTTTAATGACAGTTTAGTGGCGACATTAACCGAACGAGACGATGCTTTAAGTATGATTGAGTCTCTCAATCGTTATGGGCTTTTTATTTACCCTCTTGAAGGGGAACACAATTGGTATCGCTTCCATAATTTGTTTGCAGAATTTCTCGCTCATCAACGTTTAGCTCGAATCCCTCAGCAAGAACAAGAATTACACCGATCTGCTGCCCGAGCTTGGCTTGAAGCCTCCACGCCTCACCAAGCTTTGCGCCACGCAAACCTAGCGCAAGATACAGAACTGCTGGCCAATATATTAACGCAATATGGCTGGAAGATGTTCAACCAAGGTGAGCTTAACATCTTGGAATCTGCCATTAACTTGCTCTCTCCCGCTCAGCTTTACCGAGAACCTAAACTGTGTCTATTACAAGCCTGGCTTGCCCAAAGCCAACACCGTTATGATGTGGTCGGCGATATGTTAGCCAAAGCGGAAAAAGAGATGAAAGCGTTAAATGTTGAACCCACGCATAAAGAGCAAGGAGAGTATAATGCGCTACTGGCACAAGTAGCGATCAATAAAAACGAACCAGAAAAAGCGTTGAAACTGGCTGAGTTAGCACTGAGCCAATTGGACAGTAGTGTTTATTTAAGCCGAATTGTGGCCACATCGGTGGTCGGCGAAGTCAACCACGTCCTTGGACATTTGAGCCGTGCGCTTTCAATGATGCAACAAACCGAAAAGCTGGCTCGCCAGTATCAGGTTTATCACCAAGCCTTATGGGCACTTTTACAACAAAGTGAAATTCTGATTGCTCAAGGTTATGTGCAAGCGGCGTTTGAAGTTCAAGACAATGCTTTTAAATTGGTTGAAGAGCAGCACCTACATCAGGTTCCTCTTCATGAATTCCTATTACGCATTCGAGCGCAAATATTCTGGTGTTGGAACCGGTTAGATGAAGCAGAAGAGTGTGCATATAAAGGGCTAGACATTCTTGGCTCTCACTCCCCAAGCCAGCACTTACACAGTTATTCCATGCTGGCACGCATTGCGATTGGCCGAGGAGAGCTCGATAAAGCAGGACGATTTATCGAACAAGTACAGCATTTAATGAAACAGTCTCACTACCACGTAGACTGGACGGCTAATGCGTCGTTGTCACTGTTGTTATACTGGCAAGCTCGTGGTGATCTGGAGGCTATCCAGAATTGGTTAAATACCACCATTCGCCCAGATAAAGCCTGCAACCACTTTTTCCAACTTCAATGGCGCAATATTGCACGGGCACAAATTAGCTTAGAACAGTATGATAAAGCCAAACAAATACTAACCTTTATGCAAGAGCAAGCAAGAGAGTACCACTTGCTCACCGATCTCAACCGAAACCTGATTGTTGAAGCCTCTTTAGCCGTGGCTTGCCATGACGAAGAATTGGCTCGAGAAAAGCTCAAAGAAGCCCTTCGCCTGACAAATCAAACGGGAATGGTGGGTAACTTCCTCATTGATGGTCATCGAATCGGCCATTTGCTCGAGAAATTGATTCACCGAGTGGAATTAGGAGACTTAGAACGCCACCGAGCACAGCTGTTGATCAAAGAAATCTCCACAACTCAGCGTAGCCGCTCCATTCACTTTGATGAAGAGTTTGTTGAGAAGTTGATTAACCATCCAAATATTCCGGAACTGGTCCGCACCAGCCCACTGACCCAGCGAGAGTGGCAAGTTCTAGGGCTTATTTACTCAGGCTTTAGTAATGAGCAAATTGCTCAAGAATTGGATGTGGCAGGCACAACGATTAAAACGCATATTCGTAACCTATACCAAAAACTCAATATTGCTAATCGTAAAGAAGCCATCAGCACCGCTGAAAACTTATTACAACTCATGGGCTACTAACTGTTTTCCGTCCACAAAAAAGAGCCAGCAAATGCTAGGCTCTTTTTTATTAACGAAGACAAATGGATTAAAACGGTTTTGGTGCAAACCCTGTCATCGCTTCCAAGCGAAGTGCTTTACCAATTTTAGTGGTGGGATGCACAATGACTAACCCTTTGACGGATTTTTTCAGTTTACCGAGATCGGCCTGCTCAGCTTTGGTGAGCTCCCGATAAAAAGGCATATCTGAAAGGATCTTGCGTTCTTTATTCAGCTCATATTCCGCTTTATTTTTTAAACTATTCACCTGTTTGGTGAGCTGTTCCACTTCATCGGTAAATTTACTGATCATGGCACTATCACCACGAGTCTTGGCTGCATCCAACTTGTGACGGCAAGAATCAAGGCGATTGTTCAGTTGTTGAATGTCATTTTTTAGGCTCATGGTATAACGCTCTTACTGATAATATGGCCGCGGAGTATAACATAGCCAACAGTCTCTATTGAAATACAAAAAACGGCGGCTTATCTTTTTCAATCAGCAGCAAACCCCATCACTCAAAAGTGGATCATCTCGTCGCTCAACTCGGAGAAGAAATTCTCTCGCCTCACCCAAGCATAAAAGAAGAACTGAACTATGATTATAAATAGACCCAATCGATGAAAGGAAAGGAATCAGCAGCTTGGTGAGTTCATCCTCATGAAGGTAGGAATACAACCGCATGGGAATACAGATCATCAGTACCGATGAAGCCTGCCGTCGAAAGGGAATAAATAATAATACTAAAAACAACCTTCAGTTGGTCACTATTCGGCATTACTCAATATGGAAGAGCATATGAATCTGACTATACGCCACCGACTTTATATCTTATCGATCGCTCCTTTACTACTCATTACCCTGAGTATGATTTATTCCACATTTTCAGAAACGCAGACCCTAAGCCATGAGCAAATGACGGCGACTCGTTCAGCCATGATGGAGATGAAAAAAGCCGAACTGAAATCCTATCTAGAGATTGCAGAATCAGCGATCGAGCCACTGCGGAAACAGCAAGCATCACTGGAAGAGGTGATGACAATTTTACGTGAAATTCGATTTGGTTCCGATGGTTATATTTTTGGTTATGACAGCAAAGGAACTCGCCTCCTCCTTGGTCAAAGTCGTGCTGGGCTTGGGGAAAACTTTATCAACATGACCGATACCCAAGGTAACTACCTTATCCGAGACCTCATTAATAATGCGAAAAAGAACCAATTCTCCATTTACTACTTTCCCAAGCCTGGCGAATCCCAGCCTCTGCCTAAGTTGAGCTATTCTGTCTACCTCCCTCAATGGGATCTCACCATTGGAACGGGTTTTTATACGGATGATGTCGATGCTGAAATTGCAGCGATGGAACAACGGGCAGAAGAACAACTGACCAGCAGTTTATGGACATTAGCCTCTATTGCCAGTGTCATTGTTATTATCGTCGGAATCATGGTGGTCCTGCTTAACCGAAGCATTATGCACCCTTTGGATATCCTTGATAAATCGATTCGCTCTTTTGCCAGTGGTGATGCCGACCTAACAGCACGAATGGAAAGCTTTAATATTCCTGAATTTGCCCGCTTAAGTCACAATTTCAATACGTTCGTTGCCAGTTTACAAGAGATCATTCAGCGCGTTCATCAAGTCGGCCAACAAGTAGTCAGTGAAACCGATGCTATGACGCAACGAGCCGCTCAAGTCGATGATTTAGCGTCAAATCAACGGGAAGAGACCGAACAGGTTGCAACCGCGATGACAGAAATGACCACGACAGCCCATGAAATATCCAATAATGCCAGCCAAGCGGCTCAATCAGCAAAAGAGGCCGAAGATAATGCTTTGGATGCACACACGATTGTTGAATCAGCCGCACAATCTGTACAGGCCTTAGCCGTCGAGGTCGCAGAAGCCAGCCATGTCATTTCGAAACTGGAGGACGATGTACAGAACATTTCCCGCTCACTGGAAGTCATTCAAGATATTGCTGAGCAAACAAACCTGCTGGCACTCAATGCGGCAATAGAAGCCGCACGAGCAGGCGATCAAGGACGAGGTTTTGCAGTTGTGGCAGATGAAGTCCGTAAACTCGCCAGTCGAACTCAAGACAGCACTGAAGAAATTCATACGATGATTCAACAGTTAAAAACAGCCTCAGACAATGCGGTCAGAGCAATGGATTCCAGCCAAAACCGCAGCTCATCGACGGTAAAAGAAGCCAGCGATGCCGCGAAAGCATTGGAAAAAATCCAGCAATCGATAGGCACCATAATGGATATGAATTCGCTGATCGCTACCGCAACAGAAGAGCAAAGCCTCGTAGGGCAAGAGATCTCTCAACGCATTGTGGTTATCTCTGATCAAAGTAGCCAATCGGCCGATCTGGCGAATGAGAACAGAAGCGGTAGCCAAACATTAAATGGTCGAGCCAATGAACTCTATCAGTTAGTCGGGCGATTTAAAGTATAAACGGTTGAAGAGTTTACACTGTAAATAGGCACAAAAAGTGCCTATTTACCCCCTCACTTTATTTCTTATTCAATTAACCGGTATTCCAGCTTGATACTGCACCTGATACTGTTTGGGTGTCAGGCCAAACTTATTTTTAAATAAACGAATAAAGTAAGAAATGTTTTCATAGCCAAGCTCCAATGCCACTTCTGTTACAGACACCTGTCGAAGCAAAGGTTTGGCCTGTTGCAATTTTATTTCTGTTAAATAGGCGGTGGGTGTTTGTCCGGTAATCTGCTTAAATTTTTGGCTAAAACGAGACAGAGACATGTTCACTTCTTCGGCAAAATGAGACACCGACATTGCCCTCCCCTTCTCAGACTGCATTAAGCGAACGATTCGGGTAATCGGGTGATGTTGATGCAAAGAGAGGATGTCATTACACCCTTGACGCTTCAGTAGTTCATACACGAGCTCTTGGCTAACCAAGTCCAGTAAAAAGGAAAGGTTCGCATCACCGCTACGAAGGATTTCTTGAGTTCGAACATGCAGTGAAAAGAGGCGTTCATCAAGTTTATCTAACTGAAAAGACCCCATTTTTGGGTCAAGAGTGGGCTTTACCTCTAACGTGTCTTCCACTTGGTCAATCACACTGTCCACCAAACTATCACTAAATTCATACACGAGGGCGCGGGTTGGTTCCGACATCGACATGTGGACATCCGTATAAGGTGAAAGCAACACACACTGCTGTTTCGAATAGCGAAATGGCTGATACTGATTAATGCGCACCTCTTTGCTACCTTGTAAGATGGTGCATAACCGAGGCCTATCATAGCAATGGTATTCACCACTAAAATGCTTGGGTAATTGATAATAAAGTAAATTAACTTTGTCTGTCGCAAGTGCATACTGTGTTTCATCAACACGGCAAAAACTATGGATTGTTTTCATTCGTCAATCGGTGTTTCGTTACTTCCAGCCTCTTATCATAATCGGGTATTGAGATGATCGAAATAGAAAACGGGAAATTAACGTGGAACAAAGATGAGAAGGAGAAAAGGAAACAAAAAATAAAAGGACCAAACAAGGTATTCACACGAGGGTGAATACCTTGCTTACCATTACATCGCCGCTTTTAGAATCGCAATGATCTCCGCCTGTGATGCGGCTTTAGGGTTGGTAAACCCACAAGCATCTTTGAGGGCATTATCAGCAAGAACCGTAAAATCTTGCTCTTTTACTCCAAGCTGAGCAAGCCCTGATGGAATACCAACGTCCTCTGACAATTGACAAATGGCCTTGATTGCCGCATTCGCTCCTTGCTCTGCCGTCATATCAGTGGTATTTACCCCCATAGCATGAGCAACATCACATAAGCGCTCTGCCGCCACTTGGCTGTTAAACCGTTGAACATGGGGAAGCAATACCGCGTTACACACACCATGAGGTAGGTCATAAAACCCACCAAGTTGGTGCGCAATGGCATGTACATACCCTAAAGAGGCATTATTAAATGCCATTCCCGCCATAAATTGTGCATAAGCCATATTGTCACGAGCGGAAATATCATCACCCTGCTTAACGGCTTGGCGTAAATTTGCTTCGATCATTTCAATCGCTTTGAGTGCAACCGCATCGGTAATAGGGGTCGCCGCCGTAGATACATACGCCTCAATCGCATGAGTCAATGCATCCATCCCCGTTGCTGCCGTCAGTGAAGCCGGTTTTGCCAACATCAATTCCGGATCATTGACCGACATCATAGGTGTCACATGCTTGTCAACAATCGCCATTTTTATATGACGCTCATCATCGGTAATAATACAGAAACGGGTCATTTCTGATGCCGTCCCTGCCGTTGTATTAACGGAAAATAAAGGCAATTGGGGCTTTGCCGAGCGGTCAACGCCTTCGTAATCTTTAATTTCACCCCCATTAGCGGCTAATAGTGCAATACCTTTGGCACAGTCATGCGGTGAACCACCCCCTAGAGAAAGTACGCTATCACATTGCTCTTGCTGTAATTTTGCTAAGCCATTTTGTACATTTTCAACGGTTGGGTTCGGTTTGGTTTCATCAAAAATAACGGAAGAGACCCCCACTTGGTTAAGCAAAGTCATCACCTTCTCTGCCACCCCCATTTGGTTAAGAAACCGGTCCGTTACAATTAAAACTCGCTTAAAACCATGAGAGGCAATAACTTGAGTCGCTTCAGCTAGGCAACCTGGGCCCATTAAATTGGTGGAAGGAATATAAAATACGCTAGACATCTTTTGCTCCTGAGGGTAACCCATGCTGATATCAATTTCTCACCGAGAGAAATTCTGTGGGCCGTAGGCTAGCAGGAGCCAAGCAGCAGAACTAACCCATTTTTTATGAAAATAGTCGAGATTATTTCCAAGGACAAAAAAGTTTTTCAACCGCTTGCAATAGGAAAAACTGATATCAATCACCGAAATTCACCAATAAGGAATCGACGTTAATACCATATAAGATCTAAGGGTTAAGTGATTTTCGCTCTTGTAAACACTCATAATCCCCCATTTCGAAGGCGCGACAAACCCAAGGCCGCTGTTCATAAATAGTACACATAAAGGTTTCACGATCTAAAGCGGAGCACCATCCATCTTCCAAACGACGCATCGTTTCCCCACCCCATTGATCAACCGCAATGTGCTGTTTAGGCACCCCTGTATCACTAATAATCATCACTTCAAGCCGACAGCAGCAAGCCCGACACTGAGAACAGCTAACTGAAGATGAGGAAAGGGTGTCACTCGAAGAGGAAATGGGAATTTGAGTTATCATGAACATCGACAATGGGAACGCGTATCTCATGATACGGCAAACTGAATAAGAGATCTAAGTAAAAGAGACACTCATTCAGCCTGCCATGAATGATCGAATAGATTAAACCGAGATTAGATCCAACCTAATAGTAACCACCACAAATAGTCGAGTGGCATTAACAGGGCCACCGTTATCCCAGCCAAAGGCAACGTAACTTTGACTAACTTAGCTAATGATTCGTTGGACAGTTGCATCGCTACAATCAGTGGTCCCACTTGGTAGGGAAAAATTACAGTAGAAAAACCGATGACCTGAGTCATTAAAACGGCAGATAAAGAAAAACCACTTGTCTGAGCAAAATCTGCCGCCATCGGAGACAGCACCGTCGGTACACCCGGAATGGTCGCCACCAAGCCGGTCAAGGTTGAAATGAGCGATAGTGCCATGAAACTTAAAAAACTATGATCACTGGAAGTCGGTAATAAATGGCTAAATAACTCCCCCATCGCAGCGCCAAGGCCCGATACATTCACTAAAGCTCCCAACCCTAATGCTGCTGCAACAAAAACGACCGTAGCAAAATCAATGGAACGATTAAAAGATTTGGGCTCAACTACACCCAGTTTTGGCATGAGTAAAATGACCGCCGTAGCTAATCCCACCCAAGCGGGATTAACGCCATGAATAGAATCCGTCACCCAGAAAAATAACGTCATACCAAGCAAAGCAATCACTTTTTTCTGCTGTTTTCGATCATAAGAGAGAGAAGTTGCTTCCGCCGCCTCCGTCCTCGTGATCTCGGCGGGAAAAAGACGCAATACCAACCAAACAAGAAACAAGGACTTAACAATGCCTAAAATGGGAAAGTGCAGTAACAAATATTCGGTATAGCCAAAATGTAAACCAAATAAAGTTTCACTGGATCCCGCCAAAATCATATTGGGAATATTAGAAGGCAACACCGCAAAGCTAGGCATATTGCATGCAATGGCAAGCGCAACGGCAATGCCAATTCGTCCATTACTGCCTTTGCTAAATCCAACGCGTTCAGCTAAAGCCATACCAATGGGAACTAACACAACGGCTCGTCCCACAGAGGAAGGCATCACAAACCCTAACGCCATCGCCGTCACCACTAAGCCAAAAATAAGCCGAGAATAGCTCAGCGTTAAAAATGGCGCTATCAAGGCGGCAACACGATCGCCTAAGCCGGATGATGAAATGGCCGCTCCGATGACAAAACCTGAGATGATCAGCCACACCGCCGTTGATGAAAAACCGGAAAATAATAAACTCGGTTCAGCCAATTGAAAAATGACAGCCAGAGAAAAAAAGATTAAACCCGTTAAAAATGGAGGTAACGCTCCCGTACTCCACAGCGCCAGTGTTAACAACACAACAGCAGCACTATAAGAGAAATTGAGCGGGTGACCCGAAAATGGAAACATCACCATCAGTGCCGATGAGAGCAGCACTCCGATGATCAAAACTTGTTTGGTACTGATGCGTGTGAACATGTTTTAAGCCCTAATACAGAGAACAGTTGTACAAAAAGTGTGTCGTCTTCTAAGATAGCCGACAAGAGGTGACGTTTTAAGGGTAAATTATGACAACATATATTCCCAAAGCGACAATGTTATCACCCAGTAATGTCGCTTATACGCTGGACGCCAACCGCCCAGTATTAACTCACGGGCGCAGTATGTTAGCGGAATCGGGTATCGCTCCTCATGCGCATCCTCGGGGGCAACTTCTGTGGGCCGCCTCTGGTGTATTAAGAGTCACGAGTGAACAAGCAATATGGGTTGTACCTTCAACTTATGCGATGTGGATCCCTGGCGGGGTTTATCATCAGGTGAACAGCGAAACCAGTGCAAAAATTCGCAATATCTATATTGATCCCTCTTATCCTGTTCGAGCCCATGAAAAAAGCGTCGTCATGCTCGCCATGAGTCCATTGATGCGTGAAATCATGTTAAGACTAACAGAAGAATGCACCACCTCCATTAACGAAGCGAAGCAACAACGTTTAGGGTTAGTTGCTATCGATGAGCTAGAGCTTCTTCGCCCATTAAAAGTCCGCTTGCCTTCCGGAACCGATCCCAGACTTCAAAAATTGATCAACCATATGGTGACTCATCCCGAAATAAGCTACAGCTTACCTCAGCTTGCACAGTGGGTGGGAGCAAGTGTTCGGACCATTGAACGATTATTCAAAGCAGAAACAGGGACAACATTTCGACAGTGGCGAAGCCGATTTCGGTTGCTGAACTCTCTCGATAAAATAAGCCAAGGAGAGAGCTCAACCGCTGTCGCACATGCACTAGGATATAAAAGCGTCAGCAGCTTTATTGCCGCTTTTAAACAGCAATTTGGCTGCTCCCCTCAAGAATATACCCACCAGCTTAACCACGAGTAGCTAACCAGCACTATGAATTAAATAGGGCTGTAACCATGGAGCATCATGTCATATACCGGCTTAATCATGGACTCTTCCATGACCCAAGCCAACTTACTTTTCTTTAAAGGATCAACAACATGAAAAGGTAATGCCGTGACTGGCTTCAATGAATAGTTAAACTCCCATAGCATGGCATGTCCAACATCTAAAATCATAGGACAAGAGGTATAACCATCCCACTTAGCTTGAGGTTCTCTACCTTCAATTAAAGCCGTCAGGTTTTGTGCAACCACAGGGAGCTGGGACTTAACGGAAGCCGCCGTTTTTCCAATCGGAGTCCCGACAGTATCTCCAATGCCAAAAACATTAGCATAACGGGAATGCTGCATCGTAAATTTATCCACTTCAAGATAGCCTTTAAAGAGGTTTTGATCCGCAAGCGGTGATTCTCGAACAGACTGGATAGCGGTCATCGGCGGTGCCACATGGATAAAATCCCAATCGACAACCCGCTGGCGACCATCTGGTTGAATAAAGGTAGCTTGTTTCTTCGCAGAATCTAACGCTGTTAAGGTATGTTCAAAATGTGGATGAATCTGCCGCTCCACCCATATTTCACGGATCCTTTGGTCAAATACTGGCACAGAGAATAAAAAGTCTTCTGCCGTAAAATAATCAAAGGTGAAGTGTTCCCGATTCCCCGCCTGAGCAACAAAATACTCCAGTAAGTTAGTCGCTTTCATCGGAGCGCCAGCGCACTTCATTGCCCCTTGAGGTCGAGTACAAACCACTTTACCTTCTCCACGCTGAGCAAAGTCTAACGCTTGCTGGTGGCTTTTCAGCCCCGTCTCGGGGCTATAGTAAATACTGGTAATACCATTATGACCAATTTCTTGTGTATCAAACCCCTCGATAAGATCGTATCTAAGCTCAACGCCCGTTGCGACAATAAGATAATCATAATCAAGTCGGTTTCCTTTCTGAGTCACCACCTGATTATGATCTGGACGGTATTCAATAACCGCGTCTTCAACCCAACGAACGTCACCACGAATATAACGCTCGTTAGCAGCCATTACATCACTGGTCTGTGTATAAGAGCCAGCCAGTAGCAAGGTTTGCCCCGGTTGATACCAGTGAAAATTTCTGGGTTCAACAACGGTAATCTCCGCTCCCGATAAATACTGGTTCAGTTTGTTGGCCATTCCTATCCCGGCAGCCCCACCGCCCACGATCAAAATTTTGGCATTGGTTTTTGTTTTTGAAAGTTCTCGATATCCGACACCTGCGCCGCTAAGCACCCCGATACCAACCCCAGCCTTTAAAAAAGTTCTGCGTGAAATCGACATATTCTCTCCTACATCGATGGTTATGCCGTACATAAAGGCTTACCACCGCTTTTCGCCTGTATTTTATAAACAACCTATCTTGCCATTCTGAATGCTTCTGCGATGCTATCCAGCCTGTGCAACATACACCTTTATCTTTATATTCTGGTACTCATCAACAAATACGAATATAAGCTTTTTCTTATAAACATAATCATTTTTATCAATAAGCGCCATCGATAAAGCAGTAACGTGTCGACTTGATCAACTTTATTAAGTAAATAAGCAAAATTTCTCGTCAGCAAATTTGCGATGGTTAACAATCGACCGATCAGAAAAACGGTTGAGGTAGAACAAAAGGAAAAAGCCTGTAATGGCAGGGCTAAACCGGAGAGGAAAGAGCCTGTGAGAAAATAGCTTGCAGCGGAGCGAGATCAGCATGAACGCCTGCAATATTTGCCTCAATCCACTGCTGCTGCGTAATTGATGGCCATGTCAAGTCATAGCCAAGCATACACACCATTTCTTCAAAAAAGAAACGCTCAACGCGGCCATTCCCCTCACGAAAAGGATGCAGTAAATTAATATCACAAAAGAGATCAGCAATGGCTTCGATCAATGCTTCACGGTCTGATAACTGACCAAGAAGTGGTATTTTCAAAAAGATTTTTTCAGCTTCCGGTTCAATACGATTAACGGTACAAAAGCGAGTCGTCCCCTTAGCAATATCCACGTCACGGATCTGCCCCGCCCAAGCATAGAGGTCTTGAAACAAATAGTAATGCAGATATTTGAAGTGTTCGAAATGAAAGTCATCTAAATGACGGACCAAAGACTGATAATGGCGATAACGGTAGGCAGTAAATGCAGCTTCGGCCTCAGCAAGCAGCGCTGCATCTTGTATGTTCAGTAAATTTACCAGAATGTCAGTATTTGGGTAACAATACTTATCATGCTTGGTTCCATATTTATCGCGCATAGTCTCGTTTTAACTCTTCGATCGAGCGTTGCTCACAGCCTGGCTTTAATGACAATCCTTCATAAGATAAGCTAACTTTAAAGTTGTCCATCTTAGGCGTAAATGCGGGTCTATTCGGTATCGCCGAGGAAGTCGTGGTTTTAATCATTATATACCTAGTTATTGTTTGTTTATCATACATTGCTTGCTTGATGCTCATCTCTCTCACATCGCCTAAATTAACAGTGCTGATTTACAGTGTAAATAGCCTCAAACATCATCGCTTGGGTTTACACTGTAAATTTGCAATAAGTTCGGTTAACTCCCCTCGTAAATACTGCTCTATCTGCTTTCGCCCAGTATAACCGTAGCGTAGGGCACAAGACTGCCAGGAATGTTGTTGCAATACTTTGGCTATCAATACATCCGAAACCTGATCGATATTCATCATCTCTAATAGCCACTGCTCAATCCAAACAGCCACACTTTCATAGTTGGCACCGCCTAGAGCATAATGAGCAATAAGTGCCTCCGGATAGGTGTTACTTTCATGTCCAGCACTTTTTATCTCTTTCAGCAAAGCTCGAACCACCTTGGGCTCTAGCTCTTGCAAGCTATCTTTTAGTGCATATCTCAGATAAAGAGCAAGCTGTCTTCTCGCCTTATCTAGCCACTCACTCCGTTGGCTGTAAGCCATCAACACCGAATAACAACCACTAGCTTGATCTCGATGCGAACCCATTTTGATCGGATAGAAATCATTTTTCTGCCAAAAATGAATCAATTCAGCGGTGGCCCCAAAACTGGTTGCAAGATAGTCGCAGGGGTATTGTTCAATAAAATGCTGTAACAAAGCACTGCCTAGCCCCTGGTTCTGTTTGACAGGATGAACCGCAATGCGCATCACCCGCCAACATGACTGGTAAGCTGCCTGAGAAATTCCTAGCTGATTTGCAATGGTTATTGGGGCCAGATGTCCTTTGGGACGACGGTTACCCCATTGAACTTGTTTGATCAATTCCGCATCAAGTTGTCCTTCTCGTACCGCCAAAAGGCAAGCAACATAACGTTGTTGCTGGCGGGCAATAAACAGCTGGACGTTATCATCCGCTAAAAGATGAAATAAATCATTGGGAGACGTTTGATAATGGGCATTAACTAATAATGAAAATACCGCGCTCAACACTTCCGGTTGATCTAAGAGTACCTGCTTGGTTACCGAATGATAGAGCACTTCCTCATCATTTTTATCCTCTATCTCTAATTCAAGTTCATCATTAAGCAGGAACGTTTGCCTATGCCATGCTTCTATAGGGTCGCCCTCCGCCCAGCGAATGGGTTGATCTAAATGCAAAGAGCGCATCTGTGAACGAACCTGTTTCAACCAGTGCTGAAATTTAAGGGTGAAACCACGTCCACATCCTTCATAACCATGAATGGTGGTCGAGAAAACCGATCGGTGATAGTGCTCAACAAAAAATTGAAGAAAAGAAAGGGGTAACGCTGCGGCTTCATCAACCAATAGCAGATCGCATGAAGGTCGATACCGCTGTATTTCATCCGGCGGTAAATAACGAAGTTCTGAACGTTGATAACCAAGAAATCCTTTTGAAGTTCGCACAAAGGGGAGTGCACGTTGAGCAAAATCAAATACAGGAGCGATAGCCGCAAGCGTTGGTGCGGTCACGATAATTGAAAGCGAACGAGATTGCATTAAACGAGCCGCCGCCATACCTAAAGCACTGCTTTTTCCTCGACCACGGTCTGCAGTTAAGATCAAAGGCCGCTTACGATGACCTTCCACCGTTCGAACCACTTGTTCAACCGCCAAATTCTGTTGGGCAAATTCATTTGGTTTATTAACCAATCCCACTTCAGGTATAGAGGGCCACTCTTGCTCATTAATCACCAGCAGCTGATGAAAAGCACGAGTCAGCCAACGTTTATCAGCCGTTTGTTCAAATTCATCATGACCGAGAATAAAAAGTAAGCCGCCGCCAATCAAAGTTCCAAGAGCGGCACTAAAGCTGTTCGCATCCCATCCATCGGAACAGTCACAAATAAGCACATCACATTCTTGTCCAAGTAACCGTTGCCCTTGATTATAAGCAACGGTTTGGCCTAAATCAGGAAAAAGAGTCGGCCCCCCCAGTTGAACAATCATTGGATTATCAAGCAGGCTGATCCCTTGTTTCAGCATTACCCGGCTCCATTCCGTTTCAGCTTGAAAATATAAACCAAAACGATGGTGGCTCGTACATGCAGAAGATTTCAGTTGTTTGATGTATTCACCAAAGTGTATCGTTAAATCAGCCATAGGAAATCAGATAGTAAAATAGAAGCCATAATGGTAGCACAAGCGTCATTGACTCACCCATATTCCCTCATCTCCCATTGAAAAATTGAGTAACGCCAAAACAGGGGGACAACTGACTAAAAAAATTATTCATTACGACAAATTATATTTGCTTTATTGAAACGATAATTTGACTAATTATGCAGCTGAACACCAGCATGGGGCTGGATTTTAAGGAATAAAAATGCAATGAAATCTTTCATCAAAGGACTGCTCTTTGCCGCTCTCGCTACCTCAATACAAGTCAATGCACAAGAGAAAGTGCTCAACGTGTATGCTTGGGGAGGATACCTTCCAGAAAAATCACTGAAACAGTTTGAAGCTCAAGAAGGGGTCTCAATTCACTATTCGACTTTTGAAAATAATGAATCTATGTATACCCGGCTAAAACTACTCAAAGGAACGGGATATGATGTGGTGTTCGCCTCCGCATATTTTATTGAGAAAATGGGGCGAGAAGGGCTACTCAGCGAATTAGATCACGCTCAGATCCCAAACATGAAAGAAACCATGCCTTCCTTATTAGGCCAAGCACATGATCCTAAAAATACTTATTCCTTACCTTATATTTGGGGAATTACTGGCCTAAGCTACAACCAAGCTTTGTTACCACAAGGCATTTCTCGCTGGGCTGATTTATGGGATACAAAATACAGAAGACAAGTCATGCTGATTGATGACATGCGTGATGTCTTCGGGATGGCTTTAAAACTGAATGGATTTAGCATTAATACCCAAAATGAAGCTGAAATTGAAAAAGCGTATCAATCTCTCGTCGAACTAAAACGAAATGTATTACTCTATAACTCAGATGCGCCTCATGTTCCTTATGTTTCAGGAGAAGTCGCTCTGGGAATGCAGTGGAATGGTAATGCTTACCAAGGGCAAGAAGAGTTACCAGAACTCACTTTTGTGATGCCAGAAGAGGGAGCGGTATTATGGATGGATAACTATACCATCCCATCCGGTAGCAAGAATAAGGCCTTGGCACATAAATTTATTAATTTTATGTTTGAAGCAGAAAACCAAGCAGAAATCGTCAATAGCTTAGGCTATGCCTCTGCAACAGAAACAGGAAGAGCCTTACTCCCTGAAGAATTACGCAATAACCACACTATTTTCCCAAGTGATGAAGAAATGGCGAAAGGGGAATTTATTAATGATGTCGGGCCAGAAGCTCTGGCTATTTATGACCGATATTGGCAACGGTTACGTAACCAATAATGTCATGAGGATACTCATAAAATAGCCCGCTAACGCGGGCTATTTTATGTAGGCTAACTTAACTTTTGCTGCACAAAATCAAGAATTTCTTGCATCAACCTATCATCTACTTTCTGTACGTTCACCGTTAATAAGTTCCCTTTACGCATATAGTGAACTCGGCCTTTGACCAATTCCACTTTATGGCTGGCAACTTTTTTGGGGGGAACCAAAGACTGAATCCACTCTTCAATCGTTTCCGTCACCTCTTTAGTGATACGGGCAACCCCTTGGGACTGACAGTGTTGCCAAACGTATCCTTCATGCTGCTGACATTTGGCTAAGAGATCCGCTTGTTGCTCCTCAGTTAACTCATTAAACTGTTTGTGTAGTTTAACAATGGTCGGGCGCCCCAGTTCAACAACATTCGGGTAAGCCTGTAACAAAGTCAGTGGTAATGATGCCGCTTTCAATGCACCACTCACTAAAGCTTCACTACATTGAAACATTTTCGCTAACGCTTTTTGGTCTTCTGCAGCACCACTATCAAGCTGGGCTTGCATCTCTTTTCCCTTCTCATACAACGAAAGCGGTTTATGAGCATTGGCCACATCTGAAAGAAACTTGGCATGCTCGGTATTGATGTTATCAGCAACATAGACCAAAAAATCTTGCTGAGCTAAAAGGCATGATTTTCGACGGCGACTGCCATCTAAAACCTCAATTTTACCATCTTCTTTCCGACGACCTACGGCAGGAAATTGCTGCCCACGCTCTCGCAATGAATTTAAAATATCCGCCAGCGCATGTTCATTAAGAAAGGATTGCTCACGGGCGTTTTGGGCAAATATCAGGGTTTTTTCTTCTATCTCGCTAGCCGGAATTCGGACTAATTCAAAAGTCACAAGATCTTCACCTGCAACCGCCAACTCAATGACCTGTGCTTGTTCCTTTGCCGCAGCCTGCGCTTCTTGAGGGGTAGAAGCCCGTCGCTTATCTGCTTTACCAAATAACTTAGCATTCAGCTCAGACGTTTTTATTGCCATATTCTATTTACCCCTGATTCAATGAAGTCCAATGTGTATGCAACACACGCTCTAATTCTAAGGCACTTTTTTGTACAGCATCTTGTGCTGTCGCCAGGGTTTTCTTCCCGCCCTCAAAATCACTGGTCGTTAAATCAAACACCGTACTATAAGTGTCAGCACAGGTTTCAAAAGCTCGACTGCGGGGGATCGTCGCCATCATAACCTGATCACCTAATAAATAATTCATTTCCGTCAAAACAGAGACCTGCTTCTTATTATCATCTTCAAACATCGTTGGCATCAGACGGACAAATTCCAACCCTTTCCAATCTTCAGGAAACATTTCATAAACGGTTGGTAAATGTTGAAAAAAATTCACCGTAGACGCCCAATCCAAACGCTTAGCCGCACAAGGAATCAGCAGAGCATTGGAAGCATACATCGCGTTCCATACTAAAGGATCAACATGCGGGCCCGTATCAATCATGATGATATCGAACTCATCTGCAATTTTATCGATCAGCTTTTCTTTCAGAAGGCGAACAATATCCAATGATTGGTTTTGTGAAAGATATTGCCAAGCCTCCGCATTAAACATCGCATCTTCGGGAAAAGCAGAAATGGTTTTCAAGTTAGGGTACTGAGTCGGTAATAACACGTTTTTCTGTAAAAACGCGGTATCAATTTCCGTGCCTTCAGGAAAGTTATCCAACATAATATCAACCGCAGAATAGATATTACTGTGTTCCGCTAAGCTAATTTGTGGATTTAAAAACAGACGTAAAGAGCCTTGAGGATCTAAATCAATCAAACAAATACGGTAGCGTTTATCTAAATTAAGCGCTAGGCAAGCCGCCAAATGAACCGCTGTCATGGACTTTCCCGTCCCGCCTTTTTGGTTTTGTACGTTAATGATCCAAGGCTTATTTTCCGTATTCTTTTTGCGTTGATGAAATTTAAGTACCCCAGCCGCGTCCATCAGCATATGAGCTTCAGCAAGAGAAATAGAGTAGTGGTTAGCATTATTTTTCGTGAACTGATGACCCGCCGCCTCTAATTTGGCGATCGCTTCATCCAGTTTACGACGAGTCAAACCAGAGCGAGTTTCCATCAATGCCTTCGACATCGGGGGAAAATGCTCATCACGTCGTTCTTCTAATACGATCTCTATTCGATCAGCTTGCACCTGCTGAGTTTGTTCAGCAAGCTGGTAGAGATTCTCTATTGTTTGTTCTCTTTTCATGATCCTGTCCATAACTGATTTCCAGCCATCAATTGTACAGCAATATTAAACACGCGCAATAAAAAGGTGAACATTCACTTATGGATAGGAATCACAATAAATAGAAAAACATCCATCATTTGACGTATTATTAACATTAACCTGAATATTTCAATCATTAAAACCAGAGGGTTCTCCTACAAGGAAAACAGTACATTTAAAATGTCACAACGTCACATATTTACAATGTAAACTGAAAAAGAAGAAAAATAACTGAAAACATGATCAATACCTGAGTTTAAAACCTTAAGAATAGAAAAGAGGAGCAACACGGAAAAGATGCCCGCCATAAAATAGCAGTCAGACGTTTACCGGAACGATTACTTAATATCAATAAATTACGGAAGATGTATTTTCAATTTGTCTGTACTCTATTTCTATAAAAAATTGAAAACAATAAAGCGACGAAAGAAGAGAATTTAAATCGATAAGCATCCATAAGGGTTGAAAACCTCACTATTGACCAATAAAAAAGCCTCTTTCCCTAAATTTCCTCTCCGCATTTGATTTGAAGAGTCAGAGATATCGAACTGGAACGATGATCAAGGAAATCATCATGATCATGCTTCCATTAAAATGACTCCGGATGGAACAATGATCAAGGAAAGAATCCACACCATTGGATCCAATCATTGATGAAAAAAGGATCCTTATATGACGGAAAGATGATCAAGTATCATACAACAACCGGAAGCATGATAAAAAACCGCTAATTTACGGTTAGTGTCAATTATAATCAGGGTTAAACTCAAATAATGAAGCCAAGTTACCCATAGAGGGAAACGTTAATAGGGGTAAGAAAAACATGAAAATGACCATGATCATGCTTTCGTTCACATCCTATAGAATCCGTAGAAAGGGGAGGATGCGACAAGGTGTTCATCCAACCACATTTCAGGTTCGGTTAGTAGAAAAATACACTCATGAAGTGTTCTCTTGATCATCGTTCCAAGACATAATTAAGTGTTACAACTAGAAAAAATCAAAATAAACCCAGGAGCTCTTCAGCGGTTGTGGATAAGTTGTGTGTCTAGCTTGATCATTGATCCTAGTGACTATTGATCATCGGTTCGAAGGCCTGATGATCATCGTTCAAGCTTTGTTTGATCATGCTTGCTAAGAGACATTGATCATCGTTGCGATATTGACATGATCATGCTTCTGAAAGGTAAAAATAAATATTATTTAAAATCAAATGGTTGTATTGGGTTTTCGCCTCAGATCATAAGATCATACTAATCAATACAGATCAGAATAATCAAAAAGATCAGTTAGTTAAAAACAGTAAATTTCTCTTTATTTATGATCACTTTTTCTTTATGCTCTTGGAACTATAGCGATATTACGGCTAGTGCAATACGGAATGAACATGATCTCTGAAGAAAAATTGCTGATAAACGCCCCCAGAAGCCACAAAGATGGCCATCTCTTTGAAGTTTCAGAAGCCGCCGTTGATTGGATTGAGCAATATCAGCATTTTAAAGGGGTTACAAAAAGTATTGTCGAACTGCTAAATTTGATTTCGTTACGTGGATTTCGTAGCAAAGATGGTTTGGTCTCCACCACCGAACTCATTGAAGCCACAGATGGTCAACTCACTCGAGCCGCCATTCAACAGCGTTTAAGGGCAGCCGTCGCTATTGGTTTATTTAAACAAGTTCCTGTTCGTTTTGAAGAAGGGTTAGCAGGAAAAACCATGCTTCATCGGTTTGTCAATCCAAACCAACTCATTTCTGTACTCGGTTCGACCAGCTTAGTCACGGAATCAGTAAAACAAACAGAAAAGCGTAAACGTTCAAAAGCGTTGGCACAAACACAAGTCAACCAACGTTTATTGCATGAGCATGGCTTAAATACTCCCCCTGCGATGAAAGATGAAGCCGATCAATTTGTGGTTTCACCCACCAACTGGGCTGGAATTATCGACCAAGCATTAGCACCGCCACGAACTCGAAAAAGTTATCAAAAATCGATGGTGTCGATTTCTGGAACGCGGGCCGTGATTGAGACGCGATCTTCTAAAAACATCATGACAGTTGATGATCTTATGACACTGTTTGCTCTGTTTACTCTCACCGTGCAGTATCATGATCATCATCAAGAAGAGTATCAGCTCAACGCCAAATATGTACCGAATAAAACACCACTCTACATCACGGATATTTTGTCATTGAGAGGCAAAAAAGACAGTGGACCGGCTCGTGATTCCATCCGTGATAGCATAGATAGGATTGAATTTACGGATTTTCAATTGCATGAGTTAACAGGGCGCTGGCTCAGCGAAAATATG
>JTFO01006398.1_pt1 | contig 23653 bp, 20 predicted proteins | sample 235411 | NCBI WGS metagenome assembly JTFO01 (sample SAMN03067590, study PRJNA260953) | activated sludge metagenome | biome: Sludge; feature: Wastewater; isolation source: CETP activated sludge from laboratory augmented bioreactor treating... | place: India:Gujarat | collected 2013-04
TTGGCTCATGCCTGCCCAAGCACCGATACTGATGCCAATCAACGCAGCCAACAAGGTAGCTAACAGGGGATAACCAAGGCTGTAAACAGAACCATGCAGCACTCGGGAAAGTAAATCTCGACCTAAGTCGTCGGTGCCAAACAGAAATCTAATCTGTCCCTCGGCGTGCCAAGCAGGAGGTTGCAGCACATGATCTGAAAATTGAGTTTCAGAACTGAATGGACTGATTAGCGGCGACAGCACCATCAGCACCATAATGCCGGCAATAATATAAAAAGCTACCATCGCAAAAGGATTAGCGGTGATGTGGAGCCATAATTGCCGCAGAGGGCTGGGCTCACGGTGTTGATAGTAAATACTAGTGTTCGGCATGTTGTTCTTTCCTTACCTGCGGATACCGCCATGCATGCAATAGCTCAACCAGCACATTAACTAGCAGAATTAAGCTTGCTAACACTAAAATACCAGCCTGCATAACCGGGTAATCGCGCTCATAAATGCTTTTGACTAACCAGCTGCCGAGGCCCGGCCAATTAAAAATAACTTCAGTAATGATGATGTTTGTCATTAACACACTAAATTGCAGGCCCAATTGGCGTACTACCGGTTGCAAGGCATTAGGAATAATGTGTCGGAATAAAATGCGGCTATCAGCTAAACCACGAGCTCGTGCTGCTTTAATATAATTTTGTTGTAACACGTCGAGCATAGCATTGCGCATAATGCGAATGAGCATAGTCATCGGCATTAACGATAACACTAGAACCGGCAACCATAAGTGGGCTAGGGCATCAATAAATGCTGCTTGGCGGTATGACATATCACTGCGCCAAATATCCCAAAGAATCGAGCCGCTCTGTAATTCAATATTAAAAAGTGGATTAATTTGTCCTGAGATGGGACTCCAGCCCAGCTTAACAGCAAACAATAGAATAAAGAGTTGCGCTAACCAAAAGACGGGAATGGAATAAGTACTTAAACTCAATCCCATAATCACGCGATCTAGAGGTCCTCGTTGCTGTAATGCTGCATATATGCCGAGTGGCAAGCCTAGTAATAATGCCAGCGCCATGGCTAATAAACCAAGCTCAAGGGTTGCGCCAAACAGCGGTTGTAACTGAGCAAAAACGTCTGTTTGACTGGCTAGGGAGTTGCCCCATTGCCCGGCCAAAAGATGGTCAATAAACCCCATATATTGCTGCAAAATACCGCCATCAAATCCACGTGCGTCAACCGCTTGCTGGTAGGCATAGCTGTTCTGATCACGGATTCCGGTCATGTTGGTAAGGGGATCACCAGGAAACCAATAATTCAGTGCAAACACAAATAGGCTTAACAGCCACAGCGTAATGATAAAAAGAATGAGTCGGCGTAAACTATAACGGAGCATCGGTTAGCCTCCGTGCCTTGCGAAAACTTAGGCCGCCATACGGGGGTAACTCAACTCCTTGAATATCAGCGCGATGGGCCTGAAACCGCAATGAATTGGCAATGGGCACCAGCGGGGCTTGTTGCATGACGTAATTTTCGATTTGTTGGTAGAGTTGTTTACGTTGCTGCGGTTCCGTCTCAGTGATGGCCTCGACCAAGAGTTGATCAAATTCTGGATCGCACCACTGGGTCCGATTGTTACCACTGCGGGTTGCCGCACAACTCAAGATGGGGCGGAAAAAGTTATCCGGGTCGGCATTGTCAGCCACCCAGCCAATCAAAACGCTATCATGCTCTCCGCGAGCCAGCCGTTGCCGAAAGGTATTCCATTCGTAACTTACAATATCTGCCCGTACACCAATACGAGCTAAATCTGCTTGCATAAGTTCGCTCATACGCTGTGCATTAGGGTTGTAAGCACGTTGTACCGGCATCGCCCAAATATTCATGCTAAATCCGTTGGGGTAGCCCGCTTGTTGTAGTAGTTCAATGGCTTTAGCTGGATCGTAAGGATAGGCTTGGGGTTCAGCGCTATAAGCCCAAGAAGTCTCTGGTAGCATGCCACTGGCGAGCCGGGCTTTACCGCCGTAGATTGTCTGGATAATGGCAGGACGATTAATCGCATGAGCTAAGGCTTGACGCACCAAAGGATTATCAAAGGGGGGGCGTTTGGTATTAAAGGCCCAAAACGACAAACTTGGGTTCACTGCGCTAGCTACTTCAATTTCAGCTTGCGTATCAAGCTGAGCTAATTCGTCAATCAGTGGATAAGGAATGACGTCGCATTCGCCGGTAAGGAGTTTCAACATCCGCTTATTGGCGTTGGGAGTAATCACATACACTAACTGAGTGATATGCGGCTGCGAGCGCCAATAGTCGGGATGGTTACGATAGCGAATCACAAAATCTTTACGAAATTCATCAAACACAAAGGGACCGGTGCCGATAGGAAGCCTATCGATATCGCTTGGTGTTCCTTGAGCGAGCAGCTGAGCACCGTATTCGGCTGCTAAGATCACATTAAAATCAGTCGCTAAGTTGGCTAAAAATGAACTATCCGCTTGGTTCAACCAGAAATCAACGGTGTGATCATCGACGCGTTCTACTCGTTTAATTAAGCGCATTAAACCGCTCGAGCGAAAGAAGGGGTACCGACCTCCGCCAACGTTATGATAAGGATGTTGTTCGTTGAGCCAACGGTTGAAACTAAAAAGTACATCATCAGCGTTAAACGGACGACTGGGCTGGAACCATGCAGTTTGATGAAAAGCTACCTGCTGTCTGAGCTTAAAACGATACCTGGTACCTTGGTCGAAGGCTTGCCATTGGGTTGCTAACGCGGGAATAAATTGCTGTTGCTCAGCGTCATAATCAATCAGCCGATCGTAGAGTTGCGCCGAGGTTGCATCAACGGTGGTGCCGGAAGTACCTAACTGTGGATTAAAGCTCTCTGGATTACCCTCAGAACAATACACCAAGCCCTCACTTAACGGGGCCGGTAGTTGGTTATTGTCACTACATGCGCTTAAGATAAAAACGCTAGTAACTGCGGTAAGCAAACATACCGGTTTAAGAAACACGCTAACCTCAACTTTCTAGTAGTTGGTACTTTTTTAAGTAGCCACGTAATTGATGATAGGTTAAACCGAGCAATTCTGCGGTTTTCTTTTGATTAAATTGCGATTGCTGTAGCGCATGCTGCAATAGACTGACCTCAAAGTCAGCACTAACCTGTTTAAAATCGATGTTGCCGCAGTTAAAGTCGGGCAGGTTAGAGTCGGACATGTCTTTACTGCTAGGTGGCTCGGCGGTAGTGTCTGTAACATAGTCAGTGCTTGCTGGTGGTTGCTTATCCGTTGCTGATGGCGACGCCCCGTGATTTGTTCGATGGGCGGCAGCTTGCGGTCGATAAGGACTGGCAAAGGGATCAATAATAATCTGCTGTACAGGAATCTGGCCGCTGCCGAGCCGATATACCGAGCGCTCCACCACATTCTTAAGTTCACGCACATTACCAGGCCAATGGTAATCGAGTAGCGTTCTGCGAGCTTGTTCAGTAAACCCACTGAACAACTCATAACCCAACTCGCGCGCCATTTGAATGGCAAAATGCTCAGCTAGCTGCAAAATATCTTCACGTCGCTCACGCAGCGGTGGCAGGGTAATCACGTCAAAAGCTAAGCGGTCGAGTAGGTCGGCGCGAAACTTACCTTGTGCAGCCAATGTTGGCAAATCTTCATTAGTGGCAGCGATGAGCCGAGCATCAACACGCACTGTTTTATTGCCGCCAACCCGTTCAAATTCTCCATATTCAATCACCCGAAGTAACTTTTCTTGCACTAACGTGGAGGTGTTGGCCAACTCATCAAGGAATAGGCTACCCCCATCGGCGCGTTCAAAGCGGCCTTCGTGGCGCTTTTGTGCACCCGTAAAGGCGCCTACTTCGTGTCCGAATAATTCACTTTCGAGCAGACTTTCACTCAGCGCGGCACAATTAAGCTTGATGTAGTTTTGTTGCCAGCGTTTGGAGAGGTAATGCAGTCGCGCTGCTATCAGTTCTTTACCGGTACCGCGCTCACCGATGATGAGTACGGGCTTATCCAACGGCGCAACTTGCGATACATGTTCTAATACAGCAAGAAAACTATTGGCTTGGCCGAGTAAATTATCGGCATCGCGAAACCGGCTCATATCAGGCACCACTCATTATTGTTGTTATTGGTGAAATTCACTAATTATTAGTCTATTTGATAAATGCTGCAGGTCAAATTTAATTGGTGTCAGAATAATTTATCGTAATTATTCAATATGTTACTTGAAATCTAAAAAGTTGGCACGGTATCTGCATTACTTTTTACTGAGTAGACAAACTGACAATCCCACACTGATTTAACTAGTGATGAGTATTTTCGACAATTAATGAGGAATTAACAATGGGTATCTTTTCACGTTTTACAGATATCGTAAATTCAAACTTAAACGCATTACTGGACAAAGCTGAAGATCCGGAAAAAATGGTGCGTTTAATCATTCAAGAAATGGAAGACACCTTAGTTGAGGTGCGTTCAACTTCGGCCCGCTTAATTGCGGAAAAGAAAGACAGCGAGCGACAGTTGGCGCGTGTTCAAAATGAAGTCAACGAGTGGCAAAACAAAGCTGAATTGGCGTTAAGCAAAGATCGTGAAGATTTGGCTCGATTAGCGCTAACCGAGAAGCAAAAGGCCAGTGCTGAGGCGGCAAGTTTGCAAGGCGATGTGAATCGTGTTGAAGAACACTTGCAACGCCTGAGCGAAGAAGTTGGCCAACTGCAAGAAAAACTAGCCGATGCCAAAGCTCGGCAGAAAACCATTATCATGCGGCAACGAGCGGCGAGCAGTCGCTTGGAAGTAAAAAAACGTATTGATAGCGGCAAAATCGATGATGCAATGCTACGCTTTGAGCGCTATGAAAGTAAAATCGATGACCTAGAATCGCAAGTTGAAGCTTATGATTTAGGTAAGAAAACGCTTCGTGATGAGTTTGCTCAATTAGAAGCAGATGACAAAATCACTGATGAGCTAGAAGCCCTAAAAGCAAAAGTAAAAGAACAAAAATCAGCGGACTAAGAGAGCCCGTTGATGCCTTTAGCTGGGCCGGGCTGGTGCGACAATAACGCATCTAACGGTTCAGCTTATTAACCAAATAAAACGAGATAAGACACAATGGATTTATTAGCTTCTTTAATTTCTGCGCCAATTATTATTTTTATGGTGATAGTGGCGCCTTTGTGGATCATCATGCACTATCGCAGCCAGCGTAAATTGAACGAAGGCCTATCGCAGCAGGAATTACTGCAATTGCAAGAATTGGCCCATCAGGCCGAGCGTATGCAAGAGCGTGTTAAAACGCTTGAAGCTATTCTTGATGCCGAGGCACCTCAGTGGAGAAACCGAGTATGAGTAACCTAAGTAAACGGGGACCCTTAGCGCGCAGCAAAAAGGACGCCAAAATCTCGGGCGTTTGCGCAGGTATTGCCGAGTACTTCAATATTGAAGTCTGGTTGGTGCGATTGGTTGCAGCTTCTTTCCTGATTTTCAGTGGTACGTTAGCGGTTATCGTCTATTTTGTGGCCTATTTTATTATGGACGAGAAAAAAGCGGACGATAAAGCGGGCCATACTGTTGAAATAAAAACTAAGGTTTGGCAAGGAGGACAACCTCCGCAGCGAGCTTTTCATGAAATCGCAAAAGAGTTTAATGAACTTGAGCAAAGCTTGCAGCGGCTAGAGGGTTATGTCACCTCTAATGCTTACAAAATCGACCGCGAATTAAAGCAGCTGTAAGTTTTTCGTTACGCCTGAGTTTGATCCACATCAAAGTTCAGGATTGCCATAAGGCAGCCTCGCATGCACTCTTGTGGGCAACAACAAGAGGATGTTCTGCTTTATGTGCACCAATAATAAACACAAGCACTGGCAGCCAGCGACGGTCACTATCCATGGTGGTAAAGCCAAGGATGAACACGGTGCGCTGGTAAGCCCTTTATATCAAACAGCGACCTTTGCCTTCGCCAATACTGCGCAGGGGTCAGCACGCTTTGCTGGTGAAGAGCCAGGTTATATTTACAGCCGGTTAGGCAATCCAACCATTACCGAACTAGAACAGCGAGTGGCAGCGCTAGAGGACTATCCTGCTGCCGCGGCAACAGCAACGGGAATGGGGGCAGTATCAGCGGCGATGCTGGCGTTTTTGCAACAGGGCGATCATGTGCTGGTATCCGATGCTATCTACGGCTGCAGTTTTGCCTTGTTCTCGCATCTGTTTACCCGCTTCGGTATCGAGGTGAGCTTTGTTGACATGGCTGATTTAGCGCAGACGGCTGCAGCCATGCAAACTAACACCAAATTGGTCTTTCTCGAGTCGCCGGTTAACCCTCATCTGAAAGTGATTGATATTGCAGCGGTGGCAGCGATTGCCCATGCTGGTGACGCTAAGTTAGTGGTCGACAATACTTTTATGACTCCGTTACTACAGCAACCACGTCGACAAGGTGCTGATTTAGTCTTACATAGCGCCACTAAGTATTTGAATGGCCATGGCGATGTCGTGGCGGGCATCGTTTGTGGTAGTGCTGAAGATATTGAATTAATCAAACTAACCACCTTAAAAGATATGGGCGCGACCATGAGTCCGCACGATGCTTGGTTAATTTTGCGTGGTTTAAAAACCTTAGATGTGCGGATGCAACGTCACTGCGAAAATGCACAGCAGGTTGCTGAGTATCTGCGCGATCATGCTCAAGTGCGTGAGGTTTACTACCCTGGATTTGCTGATCATCCAGCTCAGCAATTGATGGGAACACAAATGCATGGTGCCGGTGCGGTGATCGCATTTGAATTATGCGGTGATATCAACACGGCACGACAATTTTTAGATAGCTTACAGCTGATTACAATTGCGGTGAGTTTAGGTGATGCAGAAACCCTCATTCAGCATCCCGCCTCAATGACCCACTCGCCCTATACACCAGAGGCAAGAGCGGCCGCCGGTATCACCGATACCTTAGTGCGGATATCCGTTGGATTAGAAGCTGTTAGCGATATTTTGTCTGACCTAGAGCAGGCGTTCACACAGTTAACTACAGGGGAGCACCAACATGGGTAAAACCAGTCAGTACGTGTCGCGCCAACCTGATGAGCACGGCATCATTGCTTGGAGCGATGAAGATAATGCGGTTTGGCATGATTTGGTTAAACGCCAATTAGAGATCATTCGAGGCAAAGCTTGCGATGAATTCATGCATGGTCTTGATTTATTGCAGTTGCCGCAAGATCGGATCCCACAATTGCACGAAATAAACCAAGTTTTAGAGGCAACAACCGGCTGGCAGGTTGCACAAGTACCAGCATTGATTCCTTTCGATGAGTTTTTTCGGTTATTAGCCAATAAACAGTTTCCGGTAGCCACTTTTATTCGTACCCGCGAAGAGTTCGACTACTTACAAGAGCCTGATATCTTTCACGAGATTTTTGGCCATTGTCCGCTGTTAACAAATCCAGCGTTTGCTCACTTTACCCATCAATACGGAAAACTTGGCCTTCATGCTAGCCCCAAAGAGCGGGTTTATTTAGCAAGGCTCTATTGGTTTACGGTAGAGTTTGGATTGCTTAAAACCGCTGATGGCTTGCGTATTTATGGCGGTGGCATTTTATCGTCACCAGGTGAAACCGAATATGCCTTATACAGTGACCAACCAGAGCGTAAGCCTTTGGCACCGCTAGATGCGTTACGGACACCGTATCGTATTGATATCATGCAACCTATTTACTACACCTTAGAATCCACTCAACAGCTGTTTGATATTGCGCAGTTAGATATCATGGCATTGGTGCAAGAAGCGATGGAGCTTGGTTTGTTTGAGCCTAAATTTCCGCCTAAGCCAAAAACTGAAGTGGCCTAAGTTGTTTTAAGAATTATTTTATTAATACAGTGAATTGAGGAAGTTATGTCTGATTTACACCAGCAAAAATGTGAAGCCTGTAACGCCAATGCACCTAAAGTTAGCGATGCAGAGTTAGCCGAATTAATGCGTGCAATTCCTGATTGGACACCGGTAGTTCGAGATGGCGTGATGCAATTAGAGCGGCAGTTTAAGTTTAAGAACTTCAAACTGGCGTTAGCCTTTACCAATCGTGTTGCTGATATTGCCGAAGCAGAGTTTCACCACCCAACCTTAATTACCGAATGGGGTAAAGTAACCGTGGTATGGTGGACTCATGCTATTCAAGGCTTACACAAAAACGACTTTATTATGGCTGCCCGTACCGATACGGTCTTAGCCGAGTAAACCAGCCCAGCAGTCTTATTGTTGCGGCAGTACGCATATTTTAAAGCTTGGTACTTATAGGGTACCAAGCTTTTTTTGTGTATACTTTGCTTTACATTTGCTCTAACGGTCGGCTTGCCACTATCGGGTTGCTGATCCTAGAACCACTGCGCATGAGTACATGCATCAATTGCAGTGACATTATCGCAACAACCATTACTACAACAGCGGGTAAATGATGCGGCTAGAAATTACGTGTGATGATCGCCTGGGTATTGCACAAGATGTGTTAGAAATTCTGCGCAATTATGAGATTGACTTGCGTGGGATTGAGGTAGATCCGAAAGGTAAGATCTTTCTAAACTTTCCGGAATTAGAGTTTAAAGATTTTCAGCATCTGATGCCTGAAATAAGGCGCATCGCTAATGTGAAAGATGTTAAAACAGTCGCCTTTATGCCCTCTGAGCGCGAACATTATGAGTTCAAGCTGTTACTGAATATGCTGCCGGATCCTATTTTGTCACTCGATAGTCGTGGCGATATTGATATTGCGAATGACGCCGCGCAGCGTATTTTGGGTGATAGTGGTAAGACGCTGTTAGGAAGTAATATTAGTCATTGGATCAGCGGTTTTAACCTGCTGCGTTGGCTAGAGAAGCAACCGCAACAAGCCACGGTGCAGCAAATTAGTGTCAGTGGTGCAAAATATTTTGCCGATCTATTACCCATCTGGATCAGCGACGAGCAAGCCAAACAAAACTTTGCTGGCGCTGTGATGACCTGCAAACCACAGCCACTTGCCGAGCAATGGCAGCGTAATGTATCAGCGGACGCATTTAGTCAGCTGTTAGGCGAACACAGCAGTATGAAACGACTGATTAAAGAAGCGTCTCGGATGGCTGAATTAAACGTACCTTTGCTGATCCAAGGCGAAACTGGAGTGGGCAAAGAGTTGTTGGCTCGTGCCTGTCATCAGGCCAGTAAACGTGCTGAGCAACCCTTCTTGGCGATTAATTGTGCCGCGTTACCTGACAATGTCGCTGAAAGCGAACTCTTTGGTCACGGCAAGGGAAGCTTGGGGCCTTATACCGAAGCTAAAAAGGGTATTTTCGAGCAAGCCAACGGCGGTACTGTGCTGCTAGATGCAGTAAGTGAAATGTCCAATGGGCTGCAGGCTAAACTGCTACGCTTTATCCAAGATGGACGCTTTCGTCGAATTGGTGAAGAACAAGAAGTGACCGTTGATGTACGGATAATTTGTTCAGCCCAAGATGACTTGCTAGAGCAAGTAGAAAACGGTCGTTTTCGTGAAGACTTGTTTTATCGCCTTAATGTTTTGTCGTTGCACGTGCCCCCGTTACGAGAACGTAAAACAGATATTCCGTTATTAGCTGACCATTTTACCGTACAAGCATGTCAACGTTTGGGGCGGAGTTTGATTATGGTAAGCCGAGCGGCCCGGGAGCGACTACAACACTATGCATGGCCGGGTAATGTGCGCCAATTAGAGAATGTGCTGTTTCGTTCGATCTCGATGGCCGAGGGTGACAGCCTTGATGCTGATGATTTGCAATTGCCGAGTACCTGCAACTTGGCTGATGCGGTTACGGTAGATTTAGAAGAAGGTAGTTTAGATGAAGCGGTGAAGAAATTTGAAAGTACGATTTTGCGCCGACTTTATCCAAGCTATCCCAGTACTCGTCAATTAGCCAAAAAAGTAGGTCTTTCACATACGGCGGTAGCGAATAAATTACGCGAATACGGGATCGGAAAAAACCGTAAAAAGAAACCGTTGTAAACAAATCTTTACTTGAGATATCGGGTTTTGTATCAGAATGCTGACAGCAAGCCCGATAAAACTATCTATTCTTTGATCTGTATCAATAACTTTACAAAACTATTGGGTTGCTGCGTTGCAGCTAATATCACCTCGCTGCTAGCGTAAGTAGCTATTGTTGCGCATAGTAAAGACCTAATAAAAGCACGCTATGGCATAGTTAGTGATGCTTTATCTTCGAAACTCTAGAACAACAATCAAGGAACTAGCATGAGCGATATTCATTATAATCCACTGCAAACTGACGGCTTCGAATTCGTGGAGTACACAGCCCCTGATGCTGAAGGCATTGCTGCTTTAAAAGACCTGTTTGGCAAGTTGGGTTTTACTGAAGTTGCTAAACACAAACGCAAGCAAGTATGGTTGTTTAAGCAAAACGACATCAACTTTTTAATCAACGCCGAGCCAGGCGGTCAAGCGGAAGAGTTTGCCAAAGCGCACGGCCCGAGTGTGTGCGGCATGGCATGGCGAGTTAAAGACGCAGAACATGCAGTTGCCCATGCGGTAGCCAATGGTGCGAAGCCATTCCAACGTAATCTAGCAGCCGGAGAAGAAGACTTCCCAGCAGTTTATGGCATTGGTGCTAGTGTCTTATATTTTGTTGATAAATATGGCGAAAACAGCATCTATGCTACAGATTTTGATTTCTATGATAACTGGCAAGCGCAAATGCAAGAGCACGCTGCTGGACTTTATGAGGTTGACCACCTAACTCACAACGTGTTCCGCGGCAATATGGATACTTGGGCTGGTTTCTATGAGCGGATCGGTAACTTCCGTGAAATCCGTTATTTCGATATCGAAGGCAAGCTAACGGGTCTATTGAGCCGTGCGATGACAGCACCGTGCGGTAAAATTCGGATTCCAATCAACGAATCACATGATGATAAATCACAAATTGAAGAATACTTGCGCGAGTACAAAGGCGAAGGTATTCAGCATATTGCGTTAACCTCAGATAATATCTACAAGACAGTACGTGATCTGCGTGCCATTGGTATGGACTTTATGCCAACGCCAGATACTTACTATGCGAAAATTGATGAGCGCGTAGAAGGTCACGAAGAAAATGTTGATGAGTTGCACGAGCTGCAAATCCTCATTGATGGCGCGCCAATGAAAGACGGTATCTTACTGCAGATTTTCACTCAAACAGTGATTGGCCCGGTATTCTTTGAAATTATCCAACGTAAAGGTAACGAAGGCTTTGGTGAAGGTAACTTCAAAGCTCTGTTTGAATCTATCGAAGAAGATCAAATTCGTCGCGGGGTATTAAGCGATGCGTAAATGGATCAGCTTTCCGAAACAAGTAGGTACGGCTTCTAAGCAAGCTCATGCAGACTTTCCGGAGCAAGCGATCTATGAACGCGAAGTAGGGCGCAGTGGGTTCTTTGGACCCGCTACGCACTTTCATCATCGCCATGCGCCAACCGGTTGGAGTGAGTGGACCGGCGATCTGCGCCCACGCAACTTTGATTTTAATCAATTAACCCAAGTTGCCACTGAATCGCCGTGGCAGGTGCCCTTATTGTTACATAATGCGCAATGCAAATTCCGTATTTGGCACTGTTCGCAGAAGATGCCATTTTTAGTGCGTAACGCAGATGGTGATGAACTTTTGTTTATCCATGAAGGGCGCGGTGAATTATTTTGTGATTACGGCCATATCACTTTAGAAAAAGGTGATTACTTCTCGATTCCACGATCAACCTCATGGCGGTTAGAGCCCTTAGAACCCATGCAAATAGTGATGATTGAGGCGACTAACAGTTCCTATCAATTGCCTGAGAAAGGTTTGGTGGGTAATCACGCTATTTTTGATCCTGCTTGCTTGGATACGCCTGATATTGATGAGCAATTTAAAGCGCAATACAGCGAAGATAGCTGGCAAGTGCAAGTCAAACGGCACGAGCAAATCTCAGTCATTACCTATCCATTTAATCCGTTAGATGCAATTGGTTGGCATGGTGATTTGGCTCCAGTCAGAATTAACTGGCGTGATATTCGACCTTTAATGAGTCATCGCTATCACTTACCGCCATCAGCACATACCACTTTTGTCGCCGATGGTTTTGTGGTCTGTACTTTTGTGCCACGGCCGATTGAATCCGATCCAGGCGCATTAAAAGTGCCGTTTTATCATAACAATGATGATTACGACGAAGTGCTCTTTTATCATGAAGGAGACTTCTTTAGTCGCGACAACATTGATAAAGGCATGGTGACTTTTCACCCCGCCGGGTTTACCCACGGTCCTCATCCAAAAGCGTTTCAGGCCGGCTTAGAATATCGTAAGAAATTTACTGATGAAGTAGCTGTGATGCTAGATACCCGCAACGCATTACAGATGGGCGACGTGTGCGCAAGTGTGGAAAACCCAGATTACGTATATAGCTGGAAAGCTAAAGACGAGCAAAAGGCAACTTAGACGATGAAATTTGCAACTTATAGAAATGGTACGCGCGATGGCCAATTGATGTTGGTTAGCCGCGACTTAAGCAAAGCCGTAGCAGTACCCGCGCTGGCTGCAACCTTACAAGAAGTATTGGACGACTGGGATGGCATTGCACCGCAATTAGAGAAGGTTTATCAAGCATTAAACGCTGGTGAGCTGAGTGATGCGCAAGCCTTTGATGAACATCTATGTGAATCGCCATTGCCACGTGCTTACCAATGGGCTGATGGTAGTGCCTATGTGAATCATGTGGAGTTAGTACGTAAGGCTAGAAATGCGGAAATGCCACCAAGCTTTTGGACTGATCCTTTAATGTATCAAGGGGGCTCTGATGACTTCTTGGGCCCTAAAGACGAGATCAGCATGGCTGATACTGCTTGGGGAATAGATTTTGAAGGTGAAGTTGCAGTTATCACCGACGATGTCCCTATGGGGGTTAGTGCATCTGAAGCAGGCGAATACATTCGCTTGCTAATGCTGGTGAATGATGTCTCGTTGCGTGGCTTGATTCCGAATGAATTAGGCAAAGGTTTTGGCTTTTTTCAATCGAAGCCATCATCAGCTTTTTCGCCAGTTGCCGTAACTCCTGATGAATTGGGCGCAAATTGGCGTGACAATAAGGTGCATTTGCCATTGTTGAGCTACTATAACAACAAGCCATTTGGTAAACCGAATGCGGGTGTCGACATGACCTTTGATTTCGCTCAGTTAGTTGCCCACGCAGCGAAAACTCGTCATCTCGGAGCTGGTGCTATTATCGGATCTGGTACTGTGTCTAATAAGCAGGGTACTGATCACGGTAGCGCAATCGATGAAGGTGGTGTGGGCTACAGCTGTATCGCTGAAGTACGCATGATAGAAACCATTCGCGATGGCCAGCCTAGTACCGGGTTTATGCAATTTGGTGACACCATCAAAATTGAAATGATTGATGCAGATGGGCACAGCATTTTTGGTAGTATCGACCAAGTTGTAGTGCAATACGACCCAGCTGCAGAATAACAGCGGAGTTAAGCATGGAACTCTACGGCTACTGGCGCTCAAGCGCCAGTTACCGGGCGCGGATTGCGCTCAACTACAAGCAAATTGACTATCATTATATTCCAGTGCATTTAATTAAAGAGGGTGGTCAGCAACACAAACAAGCTTACCGCCAGCTTAATCCTAATGGCTTGGTGCCTACCTTAGTCGATGGCAAGGTGATTTTGCATCAGTCGTTGGCGATCATGGAATATCTTGAAGATACTCATCCACAGCCTTCATTGTTGCCAGGTAATGCGCAGCAGCGGGGTGCTATTCGAGCACTAGCGCTGGATATTGCAAGTGAGTTGCAGCCGCTCATTAATCTGCGTGTTCAGCAGTATTTGAGCCAGCAATTAGAGGTTTCAGATAATGCTAAGCAAGCTTGGTTACAGCACTGGTTTAAACAAAGTTTTCAGGCGTTTGAACGGAACCTAGAAGAGGTCGCCGGTGTTTATTGTGTGGGCGACCAGTTCTCTATGGCTGATGTGTGTTTGGTACCGCAGGTGTATAGCGCCCAGCGGTTTGGCATAGCGTTAGATGATTATCCCATCATGATGGGAATTTATCAGCGTTTGCTTGAGTTACCGTTTGTTGCAGCGGCACACCCAAGTAAACAACCAGACGCCGAAGTTTAACTGATACTGTAACAGTTTTATCGCATCTTATTTATGCCCAGCTCGTATCTTGCTGGGCATTTTGCTTTAATGGGCTGATAACTCAGATTTCATTCTCAATGGCTAGGTTAACAAGGAAACAATAATGAAAACAAAAGTAGCAATTGCTATTGCCGCAGCCTTGCTTTCGGCTGCTTGTGCAACCACAAATCCTCCAACGTCATCAACTGCGACGCAGGTACCCCCAGCGGTGTTAGCTACAGCACCTAATAACCAGGCTCAAGCAGGGCAAGAGCTTACCTTAAAGCAAATTATGGCGGATCAAGATTGGGTGGCGCGGTCACCAGAAAATGCCTATTGGATGCTAGATGGCAGCGGTGTGCTGTATCAGCAAAAACGTGCCGGCTCACAGCTACGCGATTGGTTTCATCAGCCGCTAACTAAAGCTGCTCATCAAGTACCTCTTGAGCGTCTACATAACTATGCCTATAACGGTGGCGTTTATAATCAGGATCGTTCCCTGATTGCCTATACGTTTGAAGGTAATATTTTTGTGAAGCAGGTAGTTAATGGTGAAACCAGCCAGTTAACTCGTGATGAAGCGAGACAAAGCCAATTGCAGTTTTTAACGGACGGTCGGCTAGCTTATCGCCAAGGTAATGATTTTTTTGTGGTGGATGTTAATACCGGCAAAACAGAGCAGATTGCAAGCTTAGTTAGCCAAGATAAACCGCAAGCGAATCAAGCGCCAAAAGATTTCATTGCACGCGAGCAACAGCAACTGATCGAGTTCGTCCAAGTAGAACGTCAGCAGCGCGCTGAACGTTTTGCTCAGCAACAAGAATTACAACAAAAAAATCCCTCGTTAGCGCCTGAATCCTTTTATCTGGGTAAAGGAAAGCAACTGGTAGCAGCGAGTTTGTCGCCAGCCGGTGACAAAATGATTGTAGCTATTAGCGATCCGCAGCAATGGCGGGCTGATGGCGATATTATGCCAAACTATGTGACCGAAGACGGACGTGTAGCAGCAGAGTCGGTGCGCGCACGGGTAGCCGATGCTAAGCCGGTAGAGCATCAGTTGTTGGTGTTAGATTTAACCAGCGGTGAGCAAACCCAGCTAACTTATAATTCGTTGCCCGGTTGGAATGAAGATGTGTTGGCGGCAGTGCGAAAAGAAAACTATGCTGCTGAAGGAAAAACCTACAAATCCAAAGAACAGCCACGGCCGATTACTTTAATGCAAGATTGGGGTTGGCAAGCTGGCGCCGTTCGTTGGACCCATGATGGGCAGCATGCGGCAGTAATGCTAGAAGCTTGGGATAACAAGGACCGTTGGATTGCCAGCATTGATTTTGCTGGTAAAAAACTAGTGAATCAAGAACGCTTGCATGATGAAGCTTGGATTAACTACACCCATAATGAGTTTGGTTTCTTACCCAATAGCGATACCTTGTGGTTCCAGTCTGAAGCTGATGGTTATGCACATCTGTACGTCAAACCCTTAACCGGAAAGATCAAGCAGTTAACTCAGGGTAACTTTGTGACGGAAGACCCAACAGTGAGTCACACGGGTGATTATATTTATTTCAGTGCCAACCAACCGCATCCAGGCAACTACGAAGTTTTTCGGGTGCATACAGCAACCGCAGAACTTGAGCAGTTAACTCGCTTAGGTGGCATCAATAATTATGAATTAAGCCCCCAAGAAGATAAGTTACTGATCAAACACTCATCGGCCCTGCAGCCAGAAGAACTCTATGTACAAGCACTAGACGACTCGGCCCAGCCAAAGCGATTGACGACAACGGTCACTGATAGCTTTATGGCCTTTGATTGGGTTGCGCCAGAAATTGTGCCGATACCATCGAGTCATGTTGATCATCCTATTTATACGCGGGTTTATTATCCTAAAGATTATGATGCAAATCGCGCTGAAAAATATCCAGCCGTAGTTTTTATTCACGGCGCTGGTTATTTACAAAATGCTCATGCGGGCTGGTCTGGTTATCAACGCGAATTTATGTTCCATACCTTTTTAACTCAACAAGGGTACGTGGTATTGGATTTAGATTACCGTGGTTCAAAAGGTTACGGACGTGATTGGCGCACAGCTATCTATCGGCAGATGGGAACTCCTGAAGTTGAAGATTTGGTAGATGTTGTGAATTGGGCGGGCGCCAACGCAAATGTTGATATTGAACGCATGGGTACTTACGGTGGCTCGTACGGTGGCTTCTTAACTTTCATGGCATTGTTTAAAGAGCCAGGGTTATTCAAAGCCGGTTCAGCGTTACGACCTGTCAGTGATTGGGCTCATTACAACACAGGTTATACCTCGAACATTTTGAATTTACCGGATGATGATCCTATTGCGTATCGTCGTAGCTCGCCGCTTTATTTTACTGAAGGGCTTCAAGATGCGTTATTAATCAACTCACCTATGGTAGATGATAATGTCTTCTTTCAGGATAGCGTGCGCGTAGTTCAGCGCTTAATTGAGCATGAAAAAGAAAACTTTGAAACCGCTATTTTTCCGGTCGAACCTCATGGTTTTCGTCAGCCTTCAAGCTGGTTAGATGAATATCGCCGGATCTTTAAGTTGTTTGAAGACAACTTAAAATGATTGAAGCAGGGCTAACCTAATGGGTTAGCCCGCTAGCTAAATCAAGAAAGCCAATAAAAAAGCCGCAATCGATAATGATTGCGGCTTTTTTTAGGTTTAAACGAATTTGGCTCCTAAAGAGCGTGTTCGCTACAGCCTTGTGACCTACTGTGTTTTACTCATTGGCGCAGTAATCACACTTTTAGCTTCGGCAAAACTCGCAACTCGAGCATCTTTCGTAAAAGCTATACGATGGCTGTTATCGGACGCCTTTAAGGGCTGATAATCACCATTACGAGCTACGGCAGCAGCCTTCGCCATAGCGGCGCTCGTCATCTTGCCTCGCACAGTGGTAGCTACAGGTGCTTTTGGTGCAGCCGGAGCTTCTACTTCAGCTTTAGCCGCTGCTTCTGCTTCAACTTGAGCTGGTGCTTCAACAGTTTTTGCTTCAGCAGGAGCTTCTACTTCAGCTTTGATCGGTACTTCTGTTTCAGCATGAGCTTCTGCATCGGTTGCAGCTTGAGCTTCTACTTCAGCTTTAGCCGCTGCTTCTACTTCAACAGGAGCTTCTTCTTCTGTTTTAACCTGTGCCTCTGTTTCAGCAGGTGCTTCTGCTTCAACAGGAGTTTCTTCTTCTGTTTTAACCTGTGCTTCTGTCTCAGCTGGTGCCGATTCTACAGGAGCTTCTGCTTCGGTTTCAGCCACAGTTTCTGCTGGTGCTTCTGCTTTAGCAGGAACTTGTTCTTCGGTTGCAGCCAGTGTTTCTGTCTCAGCAACTGCTGCTTCCGCAGGAGCTTTTACTTCAGCTGTAGCTGCTTCTACAGGAGACTTTTCTTCTCTCGGAGCCGCTGCTTCAACTTGAGCTGTAGCTGCCTGCGCTTCTGCTTCAACAGGAGCTGCTGCAACCGCTGCTTCTGCGGTAGAATCAGTACCGTTATCAGCTTGCTGGGCTTGTTCGGCTTTACGACGTTGGCCCGCAGCGCGTTGATGACGCGGTGAACGACGGCTGCGATTGCGCGGCGCGCGTTCGGTTTCAGTCGCTTCGCTATCGCTAGCATCAGTTGTAGAGGTCGCTGACGTATCCGTTGTTTCAGTTGGGGTTGCAACATGGCCGTCATCAGCTTTTGCTGTGTCGGCTGCAGTCTTAGTACCACCGTCATGAGCTTGGTTATCGCCGCTAGGACTGGTCACGCTCGCTGTTGCAAGTTCAGCGTTTTGCGCTGCAGCAGCTTGAGTCGTGGTCGCTGCACCATCAACATCGCCAGTACTGATACGTACAGAACGCTCTAACTTACGGCGTTGACGGCGTTGTTTTGGTGCTGCCGGCTTAGCTTCTGTTGGCGCTTCGTCATGATTAACAGCTTCTGCGGTAACCGCTTTGTTGACGTCAGTATTTGCTTGATCGTTGTTTTTATTGCGATTACGACCACCACGACTGCGACGATTACTACGCTCTTTTTGACCATCACTGGCTTTATCATCATTTGCTTTAGCGGCATCAGCTGGCTTATTGTCTTTGCTTTGCGTGGTTTTTGCCGCAGCATCTTTGCGCTCATCATCGGTGTCGCGTGAACGTGAGCGGTTATTGCGACGACGGTTATTGTTACCGCGATTATTACGACGGTTATTATTAGGACGGCGCTGTTGCTGTTGCTGCTGCTTTTGCTCAGCTTCGTCCGAGTCGCTGCTAAACAAGCTAGCTAACCATTTACCTAATCGTGACAATAAACCTGGGCCCGTAGCTTGTGCTACTTGGGCTGGGCTCGCAGCTGCAACTGTTGGTGCTGGTGCTGCCGGAGCCTGTAAGCCTTTTAAGGCAGGCTCTTCAAAGTTTGGCTTGTCTTTATTCAAGACAACTTCGGTGCTGGTGGTGTCTGGCTTCTCGATTAAGGTAAAGCTATTAGCTTCATCCACTTCATCGTTACGTAAACGCTTCACATCAAAATGGGGCGTTTCTAAATGAGGGTTAGGAATAACGAGCACAGAAACGGTATGGCGTTTTTCGATATCTACGATAGATTGGCGTTTTTCATTCAATAAATAAGTAGCTACCGTAACAGGCACCTGAGCTTGGATCTGAATGGTATTGTCTTTTAGGGCTTCTTCTTCAATCAAACGAAGAATAGATAATGCCAAGGATTCGGCCGAACGAATCGTGCCATGACCACTACAACGCGGACAAACATGGTTCGACGCTTCGCCAAGTGATGGGCGCAAACGTTGCCGTGACATTTCTAATAAACCAAAGCGTGAAATTCGAGTCACTTGGATGCGAGCGCGGTCTTGCTTTAAGCTATCGCGCAAACGATTTTCAACTTCACGTTGATGACGAGCAGGGGTCATATCAATAAAATCAATGACAACCAAACCACCGACATCGCGTAAACGCAGTTGTCGCGCGATTTCTTCAGCCGCTTCTAAGTTTGTTTGAAAAGCCGTTTCTTCAATATCGCCACCTTTAGTAGCGCGAGCAGAGTTGATATCAATCGAGGTAAGTGCTTCAGTTGGATCAATGACGATTGAACCGCCTGATGGTAACCGCACTTCGCGCTGGAAAGCTGATTCTATTTGGCTTTCAATCTGATAATGATTGAATAGCGGCACATCACCTTGATACATTTTAACGCGGCTGACAAAGTCAGGGCGGATTAAAGTGACATGATCACGAACCATATCGAAGACTTTCTGATTATCAATCAGAACTTCACCGATATCACGGCGCAAATAGTCGCGAATCGCACGGAAGACAACATTGCTTTCTTGGTGAATAAGGAACGGAGCAGGGCGTGCATTGGCTGCTTTTTCAATAGCATCCCAATGGTGTAGCAACACATTAAGGTCCCACTCAAGTTCTTCTTGCGACTTGCCAACGCCCGCAGTACGTACAATTAACCCCATGGATTCAGGTAAATTTAGGGCATCCAATGTGGCTTTTAATTCTGACCGTTCTTCACCTTCAATACGGCGCGAAATACCACCAGCACGTGGGTTGTTTGGCATTAACACCAGATAGCTACCGGCTAATGAGATAAATGTCGTTAGAGCTGCGCCTTTTTGACCGCGCTCTTCTTTATCTATCTGCACAATAACTTCTTGGCCTTCTTTAATAACATCTTTGATGTTAGGGCGGCCAGAGAAAGAGTAACCACTAGGAAAGTAAGTTTTGGCAATTTCTTTAAGGGGAAGGAAGCCGTGGCGCTCGGCACCATAATCAACAAAGGCGGCTTCTAAACTGGGTTCAATTCGGGTAATTTTACCCTTATAAATATTGGCTTTCTTTTGTTCGTGACCAGGGCTTTCGATATCTAAATCGTACAAGCGTTGGCCATCAACGAGGGCAACACGCAATTCTTCTTGCTGTGTTGCATTGATCAGCATTCTTTTCATTAGTTGTGACTCTTTATAAGGCCACAACCCAGCACGACTGGCCTAAGCCATCGCCATTTCAGGTTTGAATTGTAGTTTGCCAAACTCATAACATATTGAGTTCTGGCTACTCCCGTTGTGTTGTTACATCAACACCAACGTGAGTTTTGCAATTGGTTACCAAGCCGAAATGCGCTTGTTATAAGTCGTACTGCGTTGCAGCACTGGTGTTACTAAAGTGATTCGATTCAGGGGCGGGCGCGCTGGTTTCAGCCTTTCGCTATAAATCAAAAAGGAGGACTAACCTATCTTCCGTGCCGCCAACTTCTCGAAACCCAATTGACCGATTTTCTTTATCGGATGCAATCTGGACTAAATCGTAAGCTGGGGTGGACTCGTTAGTACTAACGCAGCTCCGCTCAAATCACGCGTAAAAATATGTTTGCCTGTTTTACGAGCCATCAGAATTCAGCATGATGACCACGTACCGCGCTCAATCAACCGGTGCGGATTTTTCCGGTATCCGATTGTCGCATAAAAATTGGTGTAAATACAAGATGAACATTGTCAAGGGTTAGTGCTAAAATCCGCATCCTATGACAGAGACAAACCAAACCTCGCAGGTGCGCCTGCAAACAATCGATGCCGACCATGCCGGTCAGCGAATTGATAATTATCTTATTGCGCAGTTAAAAGGGGTACCCAAATCGTTGGTGTACCGAATTTTGCGCAAGGGAGAAGTGCGGGTAAATAAAAAACGAGCCAAGCCAGAATATAAGCTTCAAGCTGGGGATATCGTAAGAATTCCGCCTGTTCGAGTGGCCGAAGCAAACCCGTTACCATCAGTTCATTTAGACCGCGTGCAAGCATTGCAAGAACAGATCTTGTATGAGGACGATATTTTGTTGGTGATTAATAAGCCAGCAGGATTAGCCGTTCATGGTGGCTCGGGGTTGCAGTTTGGCCTGATTGAAAGTTTGCGGGCCTTGCGTCCCCAAGCTAAACAGCTAGAACTCGTACACCGGTTAGATCGTGATACCAGCGGCTGTATACTTATCGCTAAGCGCCGCTCGGCACTGCGCCATTTGCATGAACAATTGCGCAGCAAAACCATGGATAAACAATATTTAGCACTGGTGCGCGGGCAATGGCAAGAGCATGTTAAGTTTATTGCTGCACCCTTGCAGAAAAACACCCTCAAGTCTGGTGAGCGAGTAGTTCGGGTTGACGCCGAAGGTAAGCCTTCTGAAACTCGATTTCGGGTGATTGAGCGCTTTGGGCAAAAAGCTAAAGCCCAAGTGCAGGCGACTTGTACCTTGGTTGAGGCGTCACCAATCACTGGCCGTACCCACCAAATTCGGGTGCATGCCCTGCAAGCAGGGCACCCCATCGCCTACGATGATAAATACGGTGATCGTGAATTTGATCAACAACTGCAAGGCTGCGGGTTGAAACGATTATTTTTGCATGCCCATCAGCTTAGTTTTCAGCATCCACAAACACTTAAAACGATCACAGTGAATGCGCCGTTGGATCATGAGTTGACGCAAACTTTGCGTGCCCTAGGTGGAACCAAATTCATATGAAGTACCCGTTAATCATAGTGGACTGGGACGGTACTGTAATGGACTCTGTTGCTCGTATCGTCGCCTCGATGCAAGCCAGCGCCAGAATTCTCGAATTACCGGTGCCGTCAGTGGCCGCGGTCAAAGATATTATTGGTATTAGTTTACAGCCAGCCATCGAAAAGCTATTTGGCCGTTTTACTACGGAGCAAATGGTGCGTTTTACCGATGTTTATCGGCAACAGTACGTGGTCGATTGCCAAACCCCGTCGCCACTTTTTGCGGGAGCATTAGCCACTTTGCAGCAGTTACGGGAGCAAGGCTATCAACTTGCGGTAGCAACCGGTAAAGCTCGTCAGGGCTTGGAACGGGCGTGGGATGAAACAGCTACGCGGCAATTATTTGATTTTTCGCGCTGTGCTGATGAAGCTAAATCCAAACCCGACCCAACCATGCTGGTTGATATTTTAACTGCCGCCAAACGTCAGCCCCACGAAGCCGTAATGATTGGGGATTCTATTCACGATATGCGCATGGCTGCTGCTGTTAATATGCCTCGTATTGGGGTGGGCTTTGGCGTGCATGATGCCGCTCAGTTACAACCTTATCAACCGCTCGCCATCATTTCGCAGTGGCCGGATTTGTTAGCGCACGTGTAAGGCAGTCAGACTGCAAGATCATCAAGCAAGTTTAAGTGAGACCCGATATGAACCTAGTCTTAGCCTCCACCTCACCTTTTAGAAAAGCACTCTTAGAAAAAATCATTCCTACCTTTACGGTTGCCGCACCAGAGGTGGATGAAACGCCGCTAGCCGGCGAAACAGCACCGGCGTTAGTAGAGCGCTTAGCCCAAGCAAAAGCCAAAGCGTTGGCGTCTCAGTATCCTCAGCATTGGTTGATTGGTTCTGATCAGGTCGCGGTGGTTAATGGTGAGATTGTTGGCAAACCTCACACGGTGGCTAATGCAATAAAACAGCTTCAAGCCGCGCAGGGTAAATCAGTAACTTTTTATACTGGGCTAGCTCTTTATGATAGCCATACCGGTGCTATGCAAAGTTGCGTAGAACCTTTTGTAGTTCACTTTCGCGAGTTGAGCTTAGCTGAAATTGAGGGCTATATTGCGCTGGAGCAGCCATTGCGCTGTGCCGGTAGCTTTAAAAGCGAAGGCTTAGGTATTAGCTTGTTTGAACGCTTAGAAGGGGATGACCCTAATAGTTTGATTGGTTTGCCATTACTGCGCTTGCTGCAGATGTTACGCCAGTGGGGTTATAATCCATTGACCAGTACATTTTAAAAATGCGAAAATCACTTGTGTTCACTAGGCGAATCCTTTAACATTCGCGCCCTATGCAGAAGGTTCGAGTACCGATTACGGTCGATCCGGTTAAAAGTGCCGGCAAACAAGTTTCTTATATCGGATTAGTTCCGGGGAAGAGTCTTGCGCGTTTGCAAGAGCTGTTATTAGAGCCGATGTCTGATGTTGATGTATCATTAAGTTTTGATACGGATGCACAAGGCATCAAACGGTTAACGGGTCATGCTGAAGTTACTGTGTGTGTTGCTTGTGAACGTTGTTCAGATGCAATGCAATGGCCAATTTCATGTGATTTTGTTTATGCTCCGATAACGAAGCGGCAAAAGGCCACCGAGATGCCGGAAGAGTACGAACCGATTGAGCTTGACGAGCTGGGCGAAATTAATCTGCATGCCTTGGTCGAAGATGAATTGATGTTGGCGTTACCCGTGGTCATTAAGCACGAAGAGCGCGAATGTCGGGTAGATAGTAAAGCAATGCAATGGGGCAAGATTGATGATGCTCCAGCAGCAAAAGATAATCCTTTTGCGGTATTGCAGGAATTAAAGCGTAAATAAACTTAGGAGATAGCGTAAATGGCTGTACAACAGAATCGGAAAAGTCGTTCGAAGCGCGACATGCGTCGTTCTCACGATGCACTG
>JTFO01001925.1_pt1 | contig 23445 bp, 28 predicted proteins | sample 235411 | NCBI WGS metagenome assembly JTFO01 (sample SAMN03067590, study PRJNA260953) | activated sludge metagenome | biome: Sludge; feature: Wastewater; isolation source: CETP activated sludge from laboratory augmented bioreactor treating... | place: India:Gujarat | collected 2013-04
CCAAGATTTGTTCGGCTATTTCGGGCGTATTAATTCGGTTCACAGCAACCACTGGAACCGATAGGTGTTTGCGTACCCGCGCGGTTATCCAACTAAATGCAGCGCGTGGTACCGACGTCACAATGGTAGGAACCCTTGCCTCATGCCAACCAATACCGCTGTTAATAATATTCACGCCGGCTTGTTCTACCCGTTTACCTAACTCAACCACTTCATCGAACTGATTACCATCTGGCACTAGGTCTAACATGGACAGTCGATAAATAATGATAAATTCAGGACCTACCGCAGCACGAATAGCCTTAATAATTTCTACCGGAAAACGCGCTCTGTTATCAAATTCGCCACCCCACTTATCGTTACGCTGATTAGTGCGCGGACAAATAAACTGATTGATTAAATAGCCCTCAGAGCCCATTACCTCAACCCCATCATAACCAGCTTTCTGTGCCAGTTTAGCGGCCCGTGCAAAATGTTTGATGGTGGTTTGGATTTGCCGCTCTGTCATCGCTTTCGGAGTAAACGGCGTGATCGGTGCTTTGAGTTTACTCGGAGCCACTGAAAAAGGATGATAGGCATAGCGACCTGTATGCAAAATTTGCATACAGATCTTGCCATCATGTTGATGCACAGCCGTCGTGATTTTTCGATGCTTGGCCACTTGCCAAGGCCGACTCAGCTCGCTCCCAAAAGGGCTGATACGACCACGGAAATTCGGACTAATACCGCCAGTAACTATTAACCCAACGCCACCCTTAGCTCGTTCAGCATAAAACGCCGCTAGTTTTTCAAATCCATTTTTTTCTTCTTCAAGGCCAGTATGCATAGACCCCATTAAAATGCGATTTTTAATCTGAGTAAAACCTAAGTCTAACGGCTGAAATAAATGCGTGTATGGCGACGTCACGTTACCCCCTAATTAAACAAGTGTTTGAATAAAGCCACTGTACTCATTTTTGACTAAAAATAATAGCCTATATTGACGTTGAAACGGGTGTTGGTCTGTTTACTATCGCCACTCATAGAGCCACCTACAAACGGTTGGTTACGCGCAGTAACTAAATCAAAATAAGTATACAAACCACCGGCGCTAACAGCCACGCCCAACACATTCATCACCGTATCTTCCGTATAAAAGCGCTTATTCGTCATTAAACTAAAATCGTTGTAAAAGGTAAGATCTGTGACAGGTCCCCATTGCACCGGAAGGCTATAGGCCAAGTTAGCGCTATACAAAGTCGCTTTGCTAGGAATCGTATCGTAATAAGCATAAGCACCAACAACGATACCTTGTTCAGCTAGCTCCATATCGTAATCATACTGAGTCACCTGCCCCATCAGGGTCCAGCGATTGATATTGTAGACACCGTGCACCGCCCAAGCCTGGCGCTCACCTATATTATCAGTTCCGTTATTCATATCACCGAACTGCCAGCTGGCACCAATTTCAACCGACTCATCAGCGGCTAAGTCGTATTTACGCGCCGCCCGCAAGGCCACACTATTCGATTCGGCCACGAGTGCAGTAGGGTCATCGTAGAGTCCCTCACCAGCCAAACGAACGCCCAAGGCATCGTAGGCATAACGATCGGCTTTGCTTGGCGATAGGCCATTGACGCCACCCATTTCGTCACCTTTAAAAAAGGCAACGTCAAAGTCCCAATCACTACTGCGGTAAAGTAGCTTGGCACCTAAGTCGTGATCATCTTCAAGGCCTACATAAAAGTTCGAGCTAAAAAAGTAGCTGTTGGAATTATAGGGCGTGATCCCAAACGGCACTTTAGTGACGCCCAATTGTCCCTGCCACTGTTCAGAAAAGTTGTAACCTACCCATGCATGTTGCACCGTATCCATGTACTGGAACCAACGGTACTGTGCTGACAGCACGACATCTCCTATTTCACCGCTGTAGTCGATGCGGACCAAATCAAATTCAAAATCACCACCGCGGTCTTTAAGAGGATCGTTATAATCTTCCCATTTGTATTGCATGCGCACAGCACCACCGATTCTGATAGGATCATTCTGTGCTGCTTGTACATCCTCTTCTAAACGTTCAACACGTGCTGCCAAGGCCGAGCTTTTAGCTTGTCGACGCGCTGCCACTTGCTCTACTTGTTGGTTCGCTGTGGCATTTGTAGTTGCTGTTGTTGTAGTCGTTGCTGCTGAGTCTGATTGCTCAGCAAGTTTCTGCTCTAATTCAATAACCCGTTGTTGCAGTTGTTGTAACTGTTGCATCACGGCTTTTAATTCAGCCGCTGTTTCTGCATCTTGTGCAACAGCTTCACTCGTATTCAAACTAACAAGGGTTGCTAGCGCTAGTGCTACCGAAGTTGGTTTCATAGGGACTTCTCCTTAGCGTAGAATATGTAAAAAATGCATATGCTTGTGATAGTGATCTATTAGGTCACCAATAACCGCTTCGCGCGACCAACCCAGCACATCATAATCTTGCCCGCCTTCACGCAAATGCACCTCTGCTCGGTAGTATTTTTGCTCCTCAGCAACCTCGACAGCTGCCGCGGTGGCACTCACCTCATCCATATGCAAAAAGGCTGGCTGTATGTGAGCAGCCAATTTCACTTGGTAAATAAAGTCTATCTCGTCGCCATGCTGAACTCGAAAGGTCTTTTGCCCTTGCTCATTTGTGTCCAACACGACCGCTAAACCACTGGCACGCATCTCTTCAGCAACCTCATTAAAGGCTGGCGTAATCACTTGAACTAAAAAGCGTTCACCCACGGCTTTACTAGGGAAATCGATGATATTGTGCAATCGTTCACGCCAGTTCTTATTGCTCATTGCCGACGCTGTGAGGTAGTTATTCTGCAAGGTGTCTTTTTTGTGCACATCAACACGCAACGCCCTAATTAGACCGTAGGTGGCTATCATCAGGACAATGGTAAAAGGTAAGGCACTAGCAATGGTCATTGTCTGTAGCGCCCCTAAACCACCTGCTAGCAGCAGAATAATCGCCACAATACCCTCGCCACTGGCCCAGAAGATCCGTTGCCATACCGGCGTATCATCACGTCCGTTTGAACAAAGCATATCTACCACCATTGAGCCTGAGTCTGAAGAGGTGACAAAGAACACCACCACCATCAAGGTCGCAATGAAGGATAATGCGGTACTGAATGGAAACTGCTCTAAGAAGACAAACAGGGCTACCGAGACATCTTCTTGCACCGCCTTACCTAAGCTTTCCGCGCCTTGGTTAAGCACCATATCAATAGCCGAATTACCGAAAAAGGTCATCCACATTAAGGTGAAACCGGCCGGTACCAATAACACCCCGAGTACAAACTCGCGAATGGTACGACCGCGCGATACCCGTGCGATAAACAAGCCCACAAATGGTGCCCAACTTAGCCACCATCCCCAGTAGAAAACGGTCCAACCGCCAATCCAATCAGTTTTTTGGTAAGCGAATAAATTGAAGGTGTTACTGACAATTTCAGAAACGTAGGCACCGGTGTTTTGTACAAAGGCTTGTAATAGAAAGACCGTGGGGCCCAAAACCAAAACAAAGACTAACAGCAACACTGCCAGCCCCATATTTAACTCAGATAAGCGGCGGATGCCCTTGTCTAAGCCGGTTGTTACAGAAATCACGGCTAACAAGGTAACGCCAATAATCAGCAAGACTTGCATTAAGTTTGACACCGGAATATCAAACAAATAATTAATTCCGGCATTAATTTGTGTTACGCCATAGCCAAGCGAGGTAGCAACCCCAAATACGGTTCCGATCACCGCGAACACATCCACTGCGTGGCCGATAGGCCCATAAATCCGATCTCCAATTAACGGATACAAGGCAGATCTTAAGGTCAGCGGCAGGCCATGACGGTATGCAAAAAAGGCTAGGATCAGTGCCACGATGGCGTAGATTGCCCATGCATGTAAGCCCCAATGGAAAAAGGTAATCTTCATGGCTTCGCGAGCAGCTTCTACCGAACCAGCTTCAGCTACGGGAGGCGACAGAAAATGCATGATAGGTTCGGCTACACCAAAGAACATGAGGCCAATACCCATTCCCGCAGAAAATAACATCGAGAACCAAGTTATTTTTGAGTAATCAGGTTCGGAATGGTCAGGCCCCAATTTTATCAAACCAAAACGGGAAAACCCCAAGTACACCACACTCAATAGAATCACTGCTACCGCAAGCACATAAAACCAACTAGCGTTATCAATAATTGCTGTTTGTACCGTTTGAAAGAGCTGATTTGCGATATCAGGCCAAATAGCCGAGAAAAGTAAGATAAGGGTGATAAGCCCGGCGGCCGAATAGAAGACCGGCGGATTGAGTCTTGCAGGCGTCGTACTATGCATACACAATTCCTTGCGTGATGATTCGTAAGTGCCTTAATTATAGATGATTTTAATATTATTTTCTCGCGCCCCAAAAAAAACGGCCCCAGATGGAGCCGTTTTCGCTTTCGTTTATTACGTCTTAAGTATCAATTTATCACTCAAACGAGCAACCCATTAGATAACTTCAGCGCGCTCTACAATTTCAACTAATGCCCAAGACTTAGTCTTAGATACTGGACGAGTTTCGCGAATAATCACGGTATCGCCAGCTTTACACTCGTTGTTTTCGTCGTGTGCGTGTAACTTAGTGGTACGGGTAATGTACTTACCATATACCGGGTGTTTAACACGGCGAGTTACTGCAACAGTGATAGACTTGTCCATCTTGTCGCTAGTTACACGACCTTGCAGAGTACGAATACGTTTTTCTTCAGCCATTACGCACCTGCCTTCTCAGTCAGAATAGTTTTAACACGTGCGATATCACGACGCACTTGCTTCAACATGTGAGTTTGATTCAGCTGGCCAGTTGCAGCTTGCATGCGCAGGTTAAACTGCTCACGACGCAAACCTAGCAATTCTTCTTGCAGCTGCTCAACGGTTTTTTCTTTCAGTTCGTTCGCTTTCATTACATCACCGTCCGAGTCACAAAGGTGGTTTTGAATGGCAGCTTACGTGCCGCAAGAGTAAATGCTTCACGAGCAATCTCTTCCGAAACACCGTCCATTTCATACAGGACACGACCTGGCTGAATTTGAGCTACCCAATATTCCACGCTACCTTTACCTTTACCCATACGCACTTCAAGTGGCTTCTGAGTAATTGGCTTGTCTGGGAATACGCGGATCCAAATCTTACCTTGACGTTTCACGTGACGCGTCATGGCACGACGAGCTGCTTCGATTTGACGCGCAGTCATACGACCGCGTTCAACCGATTTTAAACCGAAAGTACCGAAGCTAACTTTGTTACCTGCTTGCGCCAGACCACGGTTGCGGCCTTTGTGTACCTTACGGAATTTTGTACGCTTTGGTTGTAACATATCGTATCTCCTTACTTACGGCCTTTAGGGCGTTTTGCTGGAGCTGCTGGTTTTTCTTCAGCAACTGGCATGCCGCCTAGAACTTCGCCTTTGAAGATCCAAACTTTAATGCCGATAATACCGTAAGTGGTGCTTGCTTCGGCAGTAGCGTAATCGATGTCCGCACGCAATGTGTGCAATGGAACACGACCTTCACGATACCACTCGCTACGAGCGATTTCAGCGCCGCCTAAACGACCGCTTACTTCCACTTTGATACCCTTAGCGCCAAGACGCATTGCGTTCTGTACCGCGCGCTTCATAGCACGACGGAACATCACACGACGCTCTAATTGGCCTGCGATGTTTTCACCAACCAGTTGTGCGTCAAGCTCAGGCTTGCGTACTTCTGAGATGTTGATTTGCGCAGGAACGCCAGTCAATTTAGAAACTGCTTGACGCAATTTCTCTACATCTTCGCCTTTCTTACCAATCACAACACCTGGACGGGCTGTGTGGATAGTTACACGGATGCTCTTAGCTGGACGCTCGATAACGATGCGAGAAACTGACGCTGCCGCCAGCTCTTTTTGCAACATTTTACGAACCAAGTGGTCGCTGTGCAGGTTATCAGCAAAATCTTTTGTATTCGCGAACCAGGTTGCATTCCATGGTTTGGTGATACCTAGGCGAATACCATTAGGATGTACTTTCTGACCCATAACTTATCTCCTAGCTATCCGATACAACCACAGTAATGTGGCTGGTACGCTTAAAGATACGATCAGCACGACCTTTCGCACGAGGCATGATGCGTTTCATAGTAGGACCTTCGTCTACCATTACTTTTGCAACTTTTAACTCGTCGATGTCGGCACCTTCGTTGTGTTCAGCATTCGCAATGGCTGATTCCAACACCTTTTTCAGCAGGCCAGCTGCATCTTTAGGGCTGTAAGCCAAAATTTCCAGAGCTTTCGCTACTGGTAAACCGCGAATCTGGTCAGCAACCAACCGGCCTTTCTGCGCTGATAGGCGAGCAAATTTGTGAATAGCAATAGCTTCCATTTCAACTCTCCCTTAGCGTTTCTTGGCTTTCTTATCAGCGGCGTGGCCACGATAAGTGCGGGTTGGTGCAAATTCACCAAGCTTGTGACCAATCATTTCGTCAGAAACGAATACTGGCACGTGCTGGCGACCGTTATGAACAGCGATAGTTAAGCCGATCATATCAGGGATAATCATTGAACGACGGGACCAAGTTTTAATTGGCTTTTTGTCCCCGGCTTCCAACGCTTTCTCCACCTTATTCAATAGGTGAAGGTCGATAAATGGACCTTTTTTAAGAGAACGTGGCATGTCTAATCCTCAACTCTTATTTGTTGCGACGACGTACGATGAACTTATCAGTACGCTTGTTCTTACGGGTCTTATAACCCTTAGTCGGAGTACCCCATGGGGTAACCGGGTGACGACCACCAGAAGTACGACCTTCACCACCACCGTGCGGGTGATCAACCGGGTTCATCGCCACACCACGTACGGTAGGACGAACACCACGCCAGCGCTTCGCACCAGCTTTACCCAATTGACGCAGCATGTGTTCTGCGTTGCCTACTTCACCGATGGTTGCACGGCAATCCGCCTGAATTCGGCGCATTTCGCCAGAACGCAGACGTACTGTTACGTACGCGCCATCGCGAGCCAATACCTGTACTGACGCACCAGCTGAACGAGCTAGCTGAGCACCTTTACCAGGCTTCATTTCAATTGCGTGTACAACTGCACCCACTGGGATATTGCGCAGTGGCAAAGCGTTACCCGCTTTGATTGGTGCATCTGAACCAGACTGTACTTTATCGCCAGCTTTCATGCCCTTAGGAGCAAGAATGTAACGACGCTCACCGTCTGCATACAGAATCAATGCAATGTTAGCTGAACGGTTTGGATCATATTCCAAACGCTCTACTTTTGCAGGGATGCCGTCTTTGTCGCGTTTAAAGTCAACCATACGGTAGTGATGCTTGTGACCACCGCCGATATGACGAACAGTAATACGACCATTGTTGTTACGACCACCATTTTTGCTGTTTTTATCCAACAATGGGGCGTAAGGCTTACCTTTGTACAGGTCTTCGTTAACCACTTTAACAACGTGGCGACGACCTGGAGACGTAGGCTTACACTTAACTAATGCCATGTGAATTCCTCCTGTTACTCAGCGCCGCCGACGAAGTCGATGTCCGCACCTTCTTTCAGGGTGACATACGCTTTTTTCCAGTCGCTACGCTTACCGAAGCGCATACCGGTACGTTTGGTTTTGCCTTTTACGTTCACAGTACGAACGCTATCAACCTCAACTTCAAACAGCTTTTCTACTGCTGCTTTGATTTGTGCTTTGGTTGCAGTCGTTGCTACTTTGAACACGACAGTGTTAGCAGTTTCTGCAGTCATAGTAGACTTCTCAGAAACATGAGGAGCTAGGATTACAGTCAGCAAACGTTCTTCGCGCATCATGATAACACCTCCTCAATTTGCTTCACTGCGTCAGCAGTCATCAATACTTTTTCAAAAGCAATCAGGCTTACTGGGTCGATACCTTGTACGTCACGCACGTCTACTTTGTGTAGGTTACGTGATGCTAAGAACAAGTTCTCGTCTACTTCTTTAGTCACGATTAATACATCGTGCAAATCCATAGCTTTCAGTTTAGCTGCTAATTCTTTTGTTTTTGGAGCTTCTACTGCAAAGCTCTCAACCACGATTAGACGATCTTGACGAACTAATTCAGACAAGATGCTCTTCATCGCACCGCGGTACATTTTCTTGTTTACTTTTTGGTCGTGGCTGCGTGGTTTCGCTGCGAAAGTAGTACCACCTGAGCGCCAAATAGGGCTACGGATAGTACCAGCACGAGCACGGCCAGTTCCTTTTTGACGCCATGGCTTTTTGCCACCGCCAGATACTTCAGAACGCGTTTTTTGCGCTTTGGTACCCTGACGAGCGCCAGCTGCATAGGCAACTACTACCTGATGAATCAAAGCTTCGTTGAACTCACGTCCAAAGGTAGCTTCGGAAACTTCAAGAGCGCCTTTTGCGTCTTTTAATGTTAATTCCATCACCATTCTCCTCAGACGTTACGCCTTAGCCTTGACTGCTGGCTTGATGATTACATCGCCGCCAGTAGCACCAGGGACAGCGCCACGAATCAGCAACAAACCACGCTCTGCGTCAACACGTACTACATCAAGAGTTTGTACGGTTACTTGTTTGTTACCCATCTGACCTGCCATCTTCTTGCCTTTGAAAACCCGACCAGGAGACTGGTTTTGACCGATAGAACCCGGCGCGCGATGCGACAACGAGTTACCATGGGTAGCGTCCTGAGTACGGAAATTCCAGCGCTTAATAGCACCTTGGAAACCTTTACCTTTTGAGGTACCGGTAACGTCTACTTTTTTGGTGTCTGCGAAAATTTCTACAGTAATTTCAGAACCTACTGCGTATTCTTCACCTTCACCGTCCTCTAGGCGGAATTCCCAGAGACCGCGACCTGCTTCAACACCCGCTTTTGCGAAGTGACCAGCAAGTGGTTTAGTAACACGGTTTGCTTTTTTAGTACCTGCAGTCACTTGAAGCGCGCGGTAACCGTCAGTTTCCTCAGTTTTCACCTGAGTCACACGGTTTGCTGTCACTTCGATCACAGTAACAGGTACAGAAGCGCCGTCTTCTTGGAAGACGCGAGTCATTCCTACTTTACGACCGACTAGACCAATAGCCATTGTTAAAACCTCTCGTGTGTAATCCTATTACTGCCCGCTTAGCCCAAGCTGATCTGTACATCTACACCCGCAGCAAGATCTAAACGCATTAAAGCGTCAACAGTCTTGTCAGTTGGGTCCATGATGTCGATCAGACGCTTATGGGTACGGATCTCGTACTGGTCACGCGCATCTTTGTTTACGTGCGGAGAAATAAGCACAGTAAAACGTTCTTTGCGCGTTGGCAGTGGAATTGGACCACGTACCTGAGCACCAGTGCGTTTTGCAGTTTCTACGATTTCTGCAGTCGACTGGTCAATCAGACGATGATCGAACGCTTTCAAGCGAATCCGAATTCTTTGATTAGCCATAATAAAATCAAAGCCTCAATAAAAGAGCATTTAAAAAAGAGCACAGAAAAAAACCTACACCCTGGCACATACCGGGCGAGGTATTTTCAACGAAAATCCATTCAATCCCCTATCGGGACTGCTGTGGCAACCAATTACAGTCGCGAGAGCTCCAAGGAGTTCATCAACTGTGGCCGCGAATTATACACTTTCGTAGTTAAAAAGCAACGTCGTTATTCGTTATTCGTGCGCTTCGCTGGTCGTCCGCGTTTCACGCTGTTCGAAAAAAGAACTAAACCTGAACAGTGAGCAACGCAAACGGACGAGCAACGAGCATCGCTGTTAGTTTGCAGCAGCGTAGGCTTCTACCTCACGCCATACTCGAACAAAATTCTTGTAGAGAATCTTTTCGATGTCTGCTTCGCTGTAACCACGGTCTAAAAGACCTTGCACCAAATTAGGATAGCTCGACACATCCTTTAGGCCTTCAGGTAGAGAATCACCCACCCCATCATAGTCCGAACCTATGCCGATATAGTCGATACCCACAAGGTTTTTCACGTGGTCAATATGATCAAGCACTTGCTCTAAGGTAGCAAATGGATAAGGGTTTTTAGCTCGTAGCTCAGCTATACGCTGCTTGGCTTCATCAGAGTCCGCGCCATATTGCTCTTGGACTTTTTCGATTTGACCACGAATCATGGCACCATAGCGGTTGGCTTGTTGGGTTACAAAAGATGAGCCGAAGTTAATCATAATCACTCCACCGTTTTCGGCGAGCGCTTTGATCATATCGTCGCTCATGTTTCGCTCAAAACCGGGAGTGTATTTACGTAAGGAGGAATGCGAGGCAATGACCGGCACTTTGGATAACTCGATGGTCTGCCAAAACGCATCATCGGAGACATGAGATATGTCTATCATCACTCCAATCTCATTCATGGCTGTTACTAATTCTTTACCGAACGGGCTAAGACCATTCCACTGCTTGCGAATGTCGTAAGATGAATCAGCAATATGATTAGATTCACTGTGAGCTAAGGTGATATAACGAATGCCACGGTTGTAGAATTTCACCAAATTGTTAAGGTCACCCTCTATCGGAGAGCCGTTCTCCATCCCCATTGCGATAGAAATAACGCCACGCTCTTGCTGCTGCATCACTTGGTCAACACTTGCCGCTAGGGCAAATTTACCTGGAGCTCGATAGGCAAGGGCTTCCATGCTATCAATTAACTCATGCGCGAGCTGATAACTAGCACCGGGAGTGCGCTCTAAATTCGCGGGAATGTAAATGGACATAAAAGGTACATTCAAACCGCCTGCTTTGGCGCGCGGGTAATCAAAATCACCGCGAGCCGTGGCCTTGGTGACATCTTCCCAATCCTTTTTTAAGCGATAAGGCACATCAATATGGGTATCAATAATTAAATTCTGTTGCGCAATCTGATGCGCTTTTGCGCTGGCGGTATAATGTTTGTGGCCTTCTTTACCATCATGTGCAAGTGCGCTGCTAGCACTTAGACCAAGAAAACTGGCTACGCCAAGTGCTGCCAAGCTATAAGTGAAAGTAACGGATTTATTCACGCGGCAGTATCCTCTGTTGTTATGATTATTAGCGGTGGAACATCAGCCTACCACAGCTCTAATCTCCAATCACTCAGATTTACCGGCGCTCACCGCAGCTGAAACTGTAACGACCGCACCGGCAACAACGGTACCAACTACCGGCGCAATCATTAACATAACTAAGATACTCTGCTGCATGCCACCACCTTATTCTGGCTGCTGACCAGTTAAGCTAGGCAACATCTCACTGGCATAATCAGCGGCACTACGAACAATTGCAGGCAATGACAAGGATACCTTAATATCATTAACCCAATCTAAGAGTTCGTTGTCAGCTGCTTGCTTTACTGAGCTACTAACAGCTTGTGCATCGGCATGAACTAATTCAGTTAGTAACGGTTCGACCGCTACATTATCGGTGGTTTGATCCGCTGTTTGTGCAGATGCTGCACCTACATAGAACTGGCTTACTAAGACACCTAATGCTACCAACATAGTTACTGAAGTTTTCATTGCTTATCTCCTTTTGTACCATTGTGAAACCGACGATTCGGTACTAAGACTTAAGCAAAGAGCATGCCAACTATCATAAACCAATGATTAATAGGTATTTTATAAAGACAAATAAAAAAGGCACCCTGATGATGGAGTGCCTTTGCTGAGAATTAATGTCAACTTTTAACTACCGTTAGCGTAATCCGCCATTTTTTGAGCAATTCTTTCACGAGCTAATTCAACCTCATGCAGAGCCATTTGCAACAGCTCATGCGCATCACTAGCTGTAGGCCCGTATTGGCTTAAGACCTGACGCCAACGTTTAGCACCGGGGCCACCTTGAAACAGTCCTAACATATGCCTTACAACATGCCAGACCCGTCCGCCTTCAGCCACATGGGCTTGAGTATAGTCAGCCATTTGCGCTATCACTTGTTGTAAGTCAGGGCGATGGCTGTCACCACACAGAGCATCAAACTCAGTAAGTAGCGTGGGATTTTGATAAGCTTCGCGGCCAATCATCACACCATCAACAAACTCTAAATGATGTTGAATCTCAGCAACAGTCTTTACCCCGCCGTTCAACGTTATATGTAACTGGGGATAGCGCTCTTTCATGCGATAAACACGATCGTAGCGCAACGGTGGTACTTCTCGATTTTGTTTTGGGCTTAAGCCCTTTAACCACGCATTGCGGGCGTGTAGAGTGAAAAATTGACACCCAGCAGCCATCACCGGCTCTAAGAAACGCTGTAAATAGTCGTCACTATCATGCTCATCTATACCTAACCGCGTTTTAACCGAAATCACCGTCTCTGGTGCCGCTGCTTGCATGGCTGCAACACATGCGGCAACGGTTTCTGGCTCAGCCATGAGGCAGGCGCCAAAACTACCATTCTGAACTCTATCTGATGGGCAACCAACATTGATATTCACTTCTTGATAACCACGTTCTGCAGCGACGGCTGTGCAGTGCGCCATCGCAGCCGGATCACTACCTCCCAATTGCAGCACCAGCGGTTGTTCAGCAGCAGCGTATCGTAAGAAATCGCCCTTGCCATGAATGATTGCACCTGTGGTCACCATCTCGGTATAGAGCACCACCTGCTGACTTAGCAGTCGATGAAAGTAACGGCAGTGGCGATCCGTCCAATCCAGCATCGGGGCTACGGAAACGAGACGGTTCCACGCATAGGCGTTGGCAACTTCAGGGGATGGACCAGCAGGCGAGTGATACAGCTCAGACATGGGGCTAACTCTTGTTAATACATTAGCCCCATAGTATACCTTGAAGCACCCTTTGCCTGCTACTACCGCAAGACAGGTGCGCGACGAGCTTGGCTTATCTGCTCAAAAGCATAGGCGGCTTCAATCAGTATGGGTTCAGATTTTGCGGTCCCAAAAAAACTCATTCCTACCGGCAAATGTTCGACAAATCCCATGGGTACCGTGATATGTGGATAACCAGCGACAGCTGCAGCACCACTGGCTGACCCGCTAAAGTTATCGCCATTGATCAAGTCAATTTTCCAAGCTGGCGACACCGATGGAGCAATTAGTAGATCAAGATCATAGTCAGCCATAGCGGCATCTATGGCTAATTTACCAGCTTTTTCTCGTGCACTTTTCTTCGCCGTTAGGTAAGCCTCTTTATCCGTAGCTGCTAGCGCCATAGTAAAGAGTTCTTGCCCAAACCAAGGCATGGTCGTTTCAGCATGGGCTATGTTTGCATCATGCAGGTCTTGCAGCGAGCTATACTGCGTATGGGGGCTAGCGGCAAAGTACTCTGTCATGCCTTGATTAAACTCATATAAGAGAACGGCGAACTCGTCGTTACCCCAGTTACGTCCCTGTGGAAATTTCACGTCGTCCACTATAACTGCGCCGGCTTCTTTTAGTTGTTCTAAACGCTCAGTAAAAATAGCATCCATCGCCTGGTTGTAGCCCATCAACTCTCGCACCACACCAATACGTTTCCCAGCCAAGCCATCGACACGCAAATGACGACTGTAATTTGCAGTCGGAGCAAAACTGGCGCTATCAGCCGAATCTTTTCCTACCATCGCATCAAGCATGTACACCGCATCTGTGACATTGCGAGCCATAGGCCCGGCTGTATCCTGGCTCGCAGAGATAGGAATAATACCGTCGCGACTAAGCAATCCGACCGTAGGTTTAATAGTGACAATTCCATTGATAGCTGCCGGACAAATAAGGCTACCATCGGTTTCAGTTCCTACGGCCAGCACTGTGAAATTAGCGCTAACTGCAACCGCCGAACCCGAGCTCGACCCACAAGCTGTGCGGCTGGTATCGTAAGGGTTTTTAACTAAGCCGCCCCAACTACTCCAACCCGATGCCGAGTTGGTGGAGCGGAAGTTGGCCCACTCGCTTAAATTGGCTTTGCCCATAATAATCGCCCCTGCTGCTCTAAGCCGTTGCACAATAAAGGCATCATCAGGGGGCATATGATCACGTAATAAATACGAACCGGCAGTATTGGCCAGACCGTCTGCGGTATCAATATTATCTTTCAACAATACCGGAATACCGTGCAATTCACCGCGATTATGACCAGCAGCTAGCTCGTTATCCAACTGCCGCGCCTGCTCTCGTAAGGTATCTAAATCGATTAAACTAATCACAGCACGTAGATCAGCACCGTCGGAGTTGTGCTTTTTAATGGTAGCGTAATATTCTTCAACCAGTGCTACGCTTGTGAGCTTACCCGATTGAAATTCTGCCTGAATATCAGAAATAGTGCGCTCATGCGCCAAAACTTGGACTGTCGTTAACAAAGCAACAAAAGCCAAGGCAGTGCTTAATGTTCTTATTATTTTCATTGATTTTTCCTAGCACGCAACGTTTGATGAAAGGTTATACTTTGCCGTATCCATAAGCGATGATAAACTTCGTTGTATGAACACACAAGAAACCCAACGCCTGATAAACAAGGCCGAAAAATTATGCGAACAACGTGGGGCTAGACTAACGCCCGCACGGCGCGAAGTTTTTGAAATCTTAGCAGGTCAAGAAGGCGCTATCGGAGCTTACGATTTATTAGACAAGCTTAAAGCGGCTGTACCTAATGCTAAACCACCGACCATTTACCGTGCTCTTGATTTTCTTCAAGAACAGGGCTTTGTGCACAAAATCACGTCCTCAAACAGCTACGTTTTGTGCTCTCATTTTGATCATCAGCATCCAGTACAAATGTTGATTTGCGAGCAATGTGGTGCGGTACAAGAAATTCAATCAGATGGGGTTTACGAGGCTTTGCGTAAACAAGCAGAAGACCAAGGGTTTGTGGTCGTCTCACAAACCATCGAGGCTCATGGTCTCTGTCGAGATTGCGTGAGCTAGTAGTTGCCAACTGCTAGCTCAATCAATTAATAGTCTGGCCCGTCTGGTATATCCATCTTGGCCAAATTATCAAATCGTGAAAACTGCCCTTTAAACTTCAATTTAACCCGTCCTATCGGACCATTCCGCTGCTTACCTATGATGATTTCGGCAATCCCCTTCTCTTCTGATTCTGGGTGATAAACCTCGTCTCGATAAATAAACATGATAACGTCGGCATCTTGCTCAATTGAGCCAGACTCGCGCAAATCCGAGTTCACCGGACGTTTATCAGAACGCTGTTCGAGTGAACGGTTAAGCTGAGATAAGGCAATGACAGGTACTTTCAATTCTTTCGCTAACGATTTCAAGGAGCGCGAAATCTCTGCTATTTCTAGCGTCCGATTTTCAGACATTCCAGGTACCGTCATCAACTGCAAGTAATCCACCATAATCAAGCCTAAACCATCATGATCGCGGTGAATACGTCGTGCTCTAGCGCGCACTTCAGTCGGAGTCAGGCCAGACGCATCATCGATATAAATGTTATTCTTTTCTTTTAAAATATTGACTGTTGATGCAATTCTCAACCATTCCTGTTCATCCAACCGGCCGGTCCGAACCTTAGTTTGATCGACAGAACTTAAGGACGCCATCATCCGCATCATGATTTGTTCTGCAGGCATCTCTAGGCTAAAAACCACTACCGGTTTATCGTTTCTCATGGCAACGTTTTCGACTAAATTCATGGCGAAGGTTGTTTTACCCATCGATGGCCGTGCTGCCACGATAATTAAGTCGGATGGTTGCAAACCTGCTGTCATCTGATCCAAATCTAAGAAGCCAGTAGCAACACCAGTTACGCCATTATGAATCTTAATAGCACCAAGCTCTTCAATTTTACTAATAGTTCTGGCCAAAATCGGAGAGATAGCTTGGGGCCCATCATTTTCGCTAGTACGCTTCTCAGCAATAGCTAAAACCTTTGTTTCAGCCATATCAAGTAACTCAGCGCTGGTACGATTCTGAGTATCAAATCCAGCTTCAGCAATATCATTTGCAACGGCGATCATCTCGCGCAAAATCGCTCGCTCACGCACAATTTGTGCATAGGCCCTAATATTAGCTGCGCTCGGGGTGTTTTTTGCAATTTCACCTAGATAGGCAAAACCACCCACATCTTGCAATTCATTATTTGCCTCGAGTACTTCTGATACCGTAATTAAGTCAATCGGTTGGCTTCGCTCGGCTAAATGATGCATAGCACGATAGATCAAGCGGTGACCGCGATGATAGAAGTCATCGGCAATTAACTCCCCAGCAATAGTATCCCACGCTTGGTTATCCAGCATCAGTCCACCCAATACGGATTGTTCTGCTTCAATGGAATGTGGAGGGGTTTTTATTGCATCAAGCTTGGCGTCTTTGAGCTTTTGCTGTCCCTGCCAGGCTTGCTTGGTAGTGCGCTTTTCTGCCATGTATCTCTCAGTGAGTGAAGATGAATAATTCACCTGAGACTATACAAAATCAGCGAGCGCGAAGAAAGCAAATCAGCATAAATTTACTGATTTGCTTAGCTTGGCTCTGAGACATTGGCGTTAATTCATTTACTTATGTAAAACAATATTGCCACTTACACTGTTCAGACTCACTGTGCTGTTGCGTTCGCCAAGCTCGAGTTTCAGGCTTTGTCCTAATCCGAACTTACTTTCTGCCGCTTTCACGCCATTCAAGCGGTTAATGATGTTACCACCGGCGCTTGTGCGCACTTCAATATCGGCATGAATAACCTTGCCTAATTGTATCGTCGTATCGCCGCTCACGGTTTCTACATTCACTCGTGCGCTTTCATTTAGAGCTGTATTTACATTAACGTCTCCACTAACATTATTAATGTCTAGTGAATCGACATGAGCCAGGGTTAGTTGCACATCACCTGATACCCCTTCAGCACGCACTACACGAGCATTAGTCTTAGCTTTTACGTTACCGCTAACAGTGGCGTATGTTGCACGCGAACTATCACTCCCCTGATCTTCTATGTCACCACTAACACTGTTTAAGGTGATTTCACCGGCTAATTCTCGTCCCTTAATGTCACCACTTACCGATTCTAAATTCACCCCACCGGTTAAATAAGAAGTTGTAATATCACCACTAACGCTGTTAATTATCACCTTGCCCGTAAAACGATTAAAAACAAAGTCAGCCGAAACGCTTTGCGCTTCAACTCTCACGGTCTTCGGTAAGGTTATTCTCAAATCATTACCGTCGCTGTTTGAGAAGTTGCCATCGTTTGGCATTTTCACGCGAATAGTTAAGGTGTTGCCATTCAGTTCGAAAATAAATTCTTCCGCGCTTTCATCAAGGTTACCTACCACCTCGGCGATATTTGAATCAGTGCCGCGTACGTCAACCTCGCCGCGCATCGTATCAATCACGACCCGCGTATTGGCAGGTATTTCAAGTTTCTGGTTTATCGGTTCACCTTTGGCTAAAGCTAAATTCGGTAATAGTAATAACGTGCCGACCATGGCTAATTGAATTAATTTGTTCATTGATACATTCCTCTGTTGTGCTTTGTTTAAACCTGCCGATAACTGCGCGGCTGCATATACATAGTTTTCAATAGCTCAAGCTCCTGCTGGTGCAACCACTGTAAAAACTTCCATAGCTCCAGATTATTGGGCTCTTGCTGCAGTTGCTGAGTCACTTTAATTGCTGCTTCACGTAGTTGTTGTAACTCTACTTCTAATTCACTAAATGAGGGCGTAAAACCGGCATTTTGGTAATTGCTTAATAGCAACTCACGCTGTTGCTGGTGCTGTTGGGTTATCATCGTCAGCAATTTCATCTGCGCCTCGGTTTGCAACCTGTTACCTGGACTCAACATTTGCACATGGTGAGTACCCATAAACACTCCGATGGCAACGAATAATGACGCAGCAATACCTATCACCCAACGTCTGTTATTGTTTACTTGCAACTGCGAACCGAGCTGTTGTCGGCTAATACTCGCCTCAATGCCACGCCACAAGTCTTTTGGTGGCGTTATCTCACCACCATTTCGCATCGTTTCGTCTATCAACAAATCTAATGCGTTGCTTGAACTATTATTCGGCGTTGTCATCGCTTAACCACTCCTCTAATAACGCTCTGGCACGGTGCACCTGAACTTTACTGGTGCCTATCGCTATTCCTAACTCTTCGGCTACATCTTCATGACGCATTCCCTCTAGGCAATGCAGAACAAACACCCAGCGCATTTGCAAGGGCAGTCGCTGAATCAAACCATCAAGGCGCCCCAAATCTGGCCCATCACTATGTACCAAGTTCTGTTCGAATTCAGTTTGTCCGTCTCCGACCAGCTGCAACTGCTGTACACGACGGTTTTGTTTACGCAACTCAGTTATGACGACGCGCGTAGCGACGGTATACAGCCAAGTACTAAATTTACTTTCGCCGCGAAAACTCGCTAAGTGCTTCCATAGCTGAATAAACACTTCTTGGGTCACATCATTCGCCGTATCCAAATCACCTGCAAGACGCATCACCAAACCGTAAACACGCCGATGATGCCGTTCATATATTTCACGAAACGCCTTCAAATCGCCTTGTCCGGCCTGCTGCGCAAGCTCTACATCTGGGTCATCAAAGTATGGTGCTGTTGAAATTTGAGCTGTCACGGGAAATCCTATCTTGGTATTTTGTACAGCGATTCTTATTAAGTTAATCAGTATGTCGCACGTTACTGATGTAAGGTTTACAATGCGTCATAAAAAATCCAAAAAAAAAGCTGCCCAAATGGACAGCTTTTCTAGTTTGCTTGCAGCAGCTGAATTAATCTTCAGCAACAACCTGCAATTTAACGGTTGCAAATACGTCCGAGTGCAAGTGCAACTCGATGTCATATTCGCCAACGTCACGTAACGTGCCGTTCGGTAACAATACTTCTGATTTTACTACCGCAACACCTGCAGCAGTTACCGCATCAGCGATATCACGAGTACCGATTGAACCAAACAGTTTACCTTCGTCACCAGCTTTTGAGCTAATAACTACTGGCTCTAATGCATTTACTTTCTCTGCACGTTCTTGAGCGGCAGCTAAGTCAGCAGCTAATTTAGCTTCTAATTCAGCCCGACGCTCTTCGAAAACTTGAATGTTCGCAGCGGTTGCAGGAACTGCTTTACCTTGCGGGAACAAAAAGTTACGTGCATAGCCAGACTTAACAGAAACCTGGTCACCCAGGCCACCTAAGTTGGCAATTTTGTCTAACAGAATAATTTCCATTGTTCGCTACCTCTGAGTTCTTGAGATCGTTCGCAATGCCGGCTTACTGATGTGAATCAGTGTAAGGCAGCAAAGACAAATAACGTGCACGTTTAATTGCACGCGCCAACTGACGCTGATACTTCGCAGAAGTGCCAGTGATACGGCTAGGAACGATTTTGCCACTCTCAGTGATGTAGTTTTTCAGAGTAGCGATATCTTTGTAATCAATTTCTTTAACGCCTTCAGCCTTGAAACGGCAGAATTTACGGCGACGGAAAAAACGAGCCATGATGGTCTCCTCAAATCTTCACAAGTTGCTGGGCATGCAATACCAGTTTACCAATACCGTTTTTATCTTCTATTCGATTCAAAAAACCTGAAACTTGTATGTCACTTCCAACGTTTAATTCATTTGCCCATTGTGTTGCTAATGCCCCACTCACTACGGTAACCATGCGTACATAGGCACGTCGTGGTAATCCAGCCTCTATTTGTTCTGAGCGATGCTCTAAAACAAATTTCAAGTGGCTAATGCCAGCCGGACTGTGGGTTAATTGCGGTGGTTTAACAACTGCACCACTGACAACAAAGTGATTTTGCACAGACTACACAATAGTAGACACAACGATTATCAGCTTACGCTGCGTCGTTGTCGTCTTGCTCTTCGTTGCGGCTATCAGCTTTACGCGGCTCATCTTTCTTGCTCAAAACAGATGCTTCAGATTCAGCTTCTTTCTTGCGCATGATCATGTTGCGTAAAACCGCATCGTTGTAACGGAAAGCTGTTTCTAGCTCGTCTACAACTTCAGCAGTCGCTTCGATGTTCATCAACACGTAGTGTGCTTTGTGCAACTTGTTGATTGGGTAAGCCAATTGACGACGGCCCCAGTCTTCCAAACGATGAATGGTACCGTTACCTGCTTTGATGGTCTCGCTGTAACGCTCGATCATGCCAGGTACTTGCTCGCTCTGGTCTGGATGGACCATGAATACGATTTCATAATGACGCATTTCTGCTCCTTATGGTTCATAGCTACTAACGGGCTCAGTCACACCCTCAGCAGCAAGGAACGCTTTTTAGATGAATGAATACTTCAGACTGATTTAAGCGGCGGGATCTTAGCCGAAAAAGCACACAATCACAAGCATCATTGTGCGTTATCTCCGGCTTCTACTAGATCTATCAATACTTTTACATACTGCTCCGGTAATGCTCCCATAGCTTCTGGGCGCCCTTGAATCTTAAAGCGTTGAAGATCCGCATTAGGACCTGTAAGTTCACCTAATAATTCAAGATTATCGGGTTGGCTAACGGATACCGTTAATTGCCATGCATAATCTGCCGGCTCATCGATAAGCTTCCATTCATGGCGTTGCTCAAGACGCTGCTGCACATCAAACAACACGTCTTGTAGCGCATTATTATTCGGCACTGGTGTGCTATAACTGATAAATAAAAATGGTTTATTACTGCGCTGTTCAGGGAGCAAGTCACCGGTAGGTAACCAAGCCAACGCCAGCAACACCATAATGATTAGCGAAATAATAATGGGACGAATACGGCGACGATTAAACATGACGCTGTCTCACTACTTCATACAAACAAACTCCAGTAGCAACGGAGACATTCAAACTACTTACGCTACCTAGCAATGGAATTTTTATCAGTTGATCACAGGTTTCACGAGTTAAACGACGCATACCGTCGCCCTCGGCTCCCATCACTATCGCCACAGGCCCCGTGTAATCAACTTGGTAGACACTATCATTCGCTTCACCGGCGGTGCCAATAACCCACACTTGGTTTTCTTGTAACTGACGTAAAGTACGCGCAAGATTAGTGACCTGGACAAAAGGAACTGTCTCTGCTGCACCACTAGCAACCTTGCGCACCGTAGGGTTGAGTGAGGCTGATTTATCTTTTGGAGCTATCACCGCGGTTACTCCCGCAGCATCAGCAGTACGCAAACACGCACCTAAATTGTGCGGATCGGTTACTCCATCTAAAACTAAAAACAAAGCAGCTTTGCCAGCTTTTGCACAAAGCGCATCAAGATCATTCTCAGTCAACTGTGGAGCTTCTAAAGCGGTAATAGCAATACCTTGATGATTGCCATTGTCAGCCTTTTTATCGAGGGTTGCTTTGGGCACAAACTGTACCCGTAATCCCAATCGCTGCGCTTGACTTACCAAGTCTTGTAAAGGCTTATCCTGGCGCTCACGAGTAGCGAAAACCTCAACCAGTCGTTCAGGATGTTGTTCGAGAATAGCACGCACAGAGTGCATTCCAAAAATCGTTATTTTTTTACTCATAACTCACTCATCGATATAAAACAGGACCATCAGCGTTGAGGTTTGCGCGCCTTACGTGCTGATTCTTTTTGTTTGCGCTTGGATTTAATGCGCGCTTTTATTTTCTCTTTTTTTGCTTTTTTGACTTTTTTGTTAGGGGCTAAGGTGCCATCTCGTGACGCTCGGGGAGACGATTCATTCATGCGAGTTACCCCCGTTGGGCTCTCCGCTGAGAGTAATTCTAAATCAATTTTACGTTCATCAAGGTTAACTGATTTTACCCGGATGCGAGCTTTATCACCTAACCGAAATACCCGCCGACTGTTCTCCCCTATCAATAAATGTTTCGCACTATCATAGTGATAATAATCATTATCCAAGTTACTAATATGCACTAGTCCGTCAATTTGTAAGTCATCAATCCGAACAAATAAGCCAAAATTAGTTACCGCTGCAATAACGCCAGTAAATTCAGTCCCCACGTGGTCGCGCATAAATTCGCATTTAAGCCACTCATCCACTTGACGAGTAGCATCATCAGCACGTCTCTCCGTCATTGAACAGTGCTCACCCAAATGATCCAATTGCTCGTCTGGATACATCCAAGCACCGCTCAAGGCGGGCGAAGGTCCTTGCTGTTTTTTTAATATGGCTTTAATTGCCCGATGTAAAATCAAATCTGGGTAACGTCTAATCGGTGAGGTAAAATGAGCGTATTCAGTTAACGCTAAGCCAAAATGACCAACGTTATCAGGACTATAGACTGCTTGCTGCATCGATCTAAGCAACATGGTTTGAATCAATTCTGCATCAGGACGTTCAGCAACTTGTTCAAGCACCTCCGCATAATCTCGTGGACTAGGCTCATCACCACCTTTCATGCGCAGCCCCAGTTCCGCTAGAAAGCCACGAAATGCCGTTAACTTTTCACTGCTTGGAGTTTCATGGATGCGAAATAGTGCACCCGCCTCATCATCGCCCTCAATCAGGCGTGCCGTCGCTACATTCGCCATAATCATGCATTCTTCGATGATGGTGTGAGCTACATTCCTGCGAACAGGTTCTATCGATTCAATTTTACGCTGAGCATTAAAAATAAATCGCGTTTCAAGAGTTTCAAACTCAATTGCTGAACGCTGCTGTCGTGCTTGCTTAAGTATCTTATATAAGTCATGCAAATGCTCGATGTTGCTTAAAACTGAAGCATAATCAGAGCGTAATGTCGGATCCCCAGCCAATATTGCGGCTACTTTGTTATAAGTTAACCGGGCGTGGGATTTCATCACGGCAGGATAGAACTCTGAGTGCGTTAATTTGCCTCGTTTGTTGATTGTCATTTCCGCCACCATGCATAGGCGGTCTACGTTAGGATTCAACGAACATAAACCGTTAGACAGCTTCTCCGGTAACATAGGTACGACAAAGTTCGGAAAATAAACAGAATTTCCCCGCTCTAAGGCATCTTTGTCTAACGCACTATTAGGTCTTACATAGTAGCTCACATCCGCGATGGCAACCCACAGCTTCCAACCGTCACCATGCGGTTCTGCGCAAACCGCATCATCAAAGTCACGCGAATCATCACCATCGATTGTGATCAGCGGTAAGCTACGCAGGTCCTTCCTGTCTTGATAAGCTTCAGCTGGCACGTCCTCTCCAAAGCTTTCTAACTCTTGGGAAACTGCTGATGACCATTGCGTTGGGATATTATGTTCACGAATGGCTATTTCAATTTCCATTCCAGGCGCCATATGCTCGCCCAAGACTTTAGTTATGGTGCCAATTGGACTACTCCGTCGAGTTGGTCGTTGCGTCACCTCAGCTACGACAATTTGCCCATGTCGAGCGCCATTTGCTTGGCCTTCGGGGATGATAAGATCCTGACTTATACGACTATCATCTGGTACCACCACACCAATATTGTGTTCAACAAAATAACGCCCAACGATATCTCCTGAACGCGGTTCAATCACGCGGACAATGCGTCCTTCGGCTCGACCTTTGCTATCTGTTCCTTGCTGCT
>JTFO01006931.1_pt1 | contig 22969 bp, 17 predicted proteins | sample 235411 | NCBI WGS metagenome assembly JTFO01 (sample SAMN03067590, study PRJNA260953) | activated sludge metagenome | biome: Sludge; feature: Wastewater; isolation source: CETP activated sludge from laboratory augmented bioreactor treating... | place: India:Gujarat | collected 2013-04
GATGCAACCTTATCGGTTAGAAATGGGAACCAAGTTGGTAAATCCACGCGGTAGTAACTTGTACCAGTTTTGGGGAGAGATTATTACCGATAAGCTGAATGAAGCGATTCAAGCGCAAGGGGATAATGTATTAATTAACCTAGCCTCTAATGAATATTTTAAGGCCGTGAAAGTTAACCATCTGGATGCTCAGGTTGTGACTCCTATCTTTAAGGATTGTAAGAAGGGGCAATATAAAATCATCAGTTTTTATGCGAAAAAAGCTCGAGGTATGATGGCTCGCTACATTATAGAAAATCAAATTTCTTCCGTACAAGCACTCACTCAGTTTGATGTTGATGGCTATTATTTTGTTGAGCAAGAATCAACCCCAACAGAGCTGATATTCAAACGTGAAGAGCAGTGAGGTGCAATGATGTGGTCGTGGATATTACATGTGATTGCTCGTTATGATGCGTGGTGCCAGCAGTTGGGGTTGACTCCTGAACAAAAACGCAGTTGTGTCCCTTACCGACAAGATCCTTCTCATGATGATGACGTCTCATCTCGGACTCAGTAAACCGGCTTATCGGCTGTTTGATACACACTGCCATCTTGATCTTTCCCCATTTCCGATCACATTAGAAAGTGAACTGGGGTTAGCTCAAAAGCGAGGGGTTGAGCGTTTTCTCATTCCCAGTGTGGGCCCACAAAATTGGGCTACGGTTGAACGATTAGCTCAACAGCATGTAAATAGCTTTTATTATGCGTTAGGTATCCATCCTCATTTTTTACCTTCGCAGGCACCTCACTCACTGTTTTCTCTGTTAGAAGCTTATTTAGCTCAGTCTGGTAAGGCTTGCGTAGCGGTTGGAGAGTGTGGATTAGATGCGACGATCAGTGATTCTGCTCAGCATCAAGAAACCATTTTGAAAGGGCAGTTAGCTATCGCACAAAGTGCTCGACTTCCCGTGGTACTGCATAGCCGAAAAACGCACAACCGTTTATTGCAGATCATCAAACAGTCACGTTTTACTCAAGGTGGCGTTATTCACGCTTTCAGTGGTAGTGAACAAGAGGCGAAACAGTTTATTGCGTTAGGATTTATGCTTGGCGTTGGCGGCGTCATCACTTATCCGAGAGCCAATAAAACGCGGCGAGCTGTAGCGGCCCTACCGCTTGAGCATCTCGTGTTGGAAACCGACTCTCCTGATATGCCACTGTGTGGATTTCAAGGGCAAACCAATACCCCAAGCCAGTTACCTTTGATACTGGATGAACTTGCCAGTCTTAAACAGCAAGCTCCCAATGATGTCGCTCATATGATTTGGGAAAATAGCCATCGATTATTTAATTTGCCCTTTTAGCTTTACCTGACTTCTTTGTTAGCTATTCTTTGTGAAAGAAAGCGGAAGAAAATGTAGCTTTTATTCCTGTTAAAGATAAATTTGGTGATATTCATCACATAAATATGTGAATGTATTGTTGTTCTTATAATAAAGTGTGAAGAAGACAGTACTTTATCTTTTAGGGGTTGAGTATAATCGCTTCGCTTTTGAGCTCCATTTTGTAACACGCCAACATTTAACTTATAAGGAAGTCATAAACTATGAGCCTGTTTATGAGCCTAATCGGTATGGCTGTACTACTTGCTATCGCAGTACTACTGTCATCAAACCGTAAAGCTATCAATCTCAGAACCGTGGGTGGTGCTTTTGCTATCCAATTTTCATTGGGAGCATTTATTCTTTATGTTCCTTGGGGTCAAGAGCTACTACGTGGCTTCTCTGACGCAGTATCAAACGTGATTAACTATGGTAACGATGGTACTGGATTTTTATTTGGCAACTTAGTGAACTTTTCCGTTGAAGGTCTCGGCTTTATTTTTGCCTTTAAAGTTCTTCCAACACTTATTTTCTTCTCAGCGCTTATCTCTGTTCTGTATTACATCGGTGTGATGCAGTGGGTTATCCGTATTTTAGGTGGTGGCCTTCAAAAAGCCTTAGGCACTTCTCGTGCGGAATCTATGTCAGCGGCCGCGAATATTTTCGTTGGGCAAACAGAAGCTCCTTTAGTGGTACGCCCATTTGTACCCAAAATGACTCAATCAGAGTTATTTGCGGTTATGTGTGGTGGTTTAGCTTCTATCGCTGGTGGTGTACTGGCTGGTTATGCCTCAATGGGCGTTAAAATTGAGTACTTGGTTGCCGCATCGTTCATGGCGGCACCGGGTGGTCTGCTGTTTGCAAAAATTATCATGCCTGAAACCGACAAGCCCGTTGATCAGATCGAAGGGATTGAAGCGGCAGAGAATGAAAAGCCAGCGAACGTCATTGACGCGGCAGCGGGTGGTGCTTCGGCAGGTTTACAATTAGCGCTTAACGTTGGTGCTATGTTGATTGCCTTTATCGGCCTAATTGCACTTATCAATGGTATGCTTGGTGGAATTGGTGGTTGGTTTGGTATGCCTGAGCTGACACTGGAGATGATTCTTGGCCTTATCTTTGCCCCTCTTGCCTTCCTACTTGGTGTGCCATGGGCTGAAGCCCAAGTGGCGGGTGAGTTTATCGGGCTAAAAACCGTTGCTAACGAATTTGTGGCTTACTCACAGTTTGCTCCCTATTTAGGTGATGCTGCGCCGGCAGTATTGACGGAGAAAACCAAAGCCATCATTTCTTTCGCATTGTGTGGCTTTGCAAACTTATCCTCTATCGCTATTTTGTTGGGAGGCTTGGGTAGCTTAGCGCCTTCACGCCGTGGTGATATCGCACGAATGGGGATTAAAGCGGTTATCGCTGGTACTCTGTCCAACTTGATGGCGGCGACCATCGCAGGCTTCTTCCTCTCTTTCTAATTGTTAGGAACTGAGTTTATAGACGCCAAATCCGATTCCCCCGTAGCAACGTCTTGTTACGGGGGAATCGTTGTTTTTTAGGCTCATGGAAACATGATAGGGCACGGTTATTTTGAGATACAAACCGTTTGCTCTCTCTATGGTGCTATAGTTTTATGAGTAACCGCTATAGCATGTAGAAAATGAAGCGACACTGATGTCGATGCTTGATGAGAATTGTTGCATTAAGCAAGGGGTAAATGATTTGCCCTAGAGAGACACCGCAATCGTTGATTGTTGTGCCATATCTAATTGGTACTGTGCGGTGACAAGGATAGCAATTGGTGTCATACACCGAGTCTTCAAGGAACCAAGTCCGTTCATTTTGTGGCTATTTAGTCGGAAAACTAAGTAGTGAACTCATTGAATATATTGATCGGAGATAGAAATGAGCGATTTAAAAGCGGCAGCCCTACGTGCACTGAAATTAATGGATTTAACGACATTAAATGATGACGACACGGATGCAAAGGTCATTCAACTTTGTCATGATGCGAAAAGCTCGGTTGGTAATACGGCAGCGATTTGTATTTACCCTCGCTTTATTCCTATTGCTAAGAAGACCCTTCGTGAGCAAGGAACCCCAGAAATCCGTATTGCTACGGTAACGAACTTCCCTCATGGTAATGATGATATTGAGATTGCTGTTGCGGAAACCAAAGCGGCGGTTGCCTATGGTGCTGATGAAGTAGATGTCGTTTTCCCTTATCGAGCTCTGATTGCTGGTAATGAGCAAGTCGGTTTTGATTTAGTCAAAGCGTGTAAGGAAGCCTGTGGCGAACAAGCACTGTTAAAAGTCATTATTGAAACTGGGGAGCTAAAAGAAGAAGCCCTTATTAAAAAAGCTTCGCAAATCAGTATTGAAGCGGGTGCTGATTTTATTAAAACCTCAACAGGAAAAGTACCGGTTAATGCAACACCTGAATATGCACGAATGATGCTTGAGGTAATTCGTGATATGGGTGTATCCGAGACGGTCGGATTTAAACCTGCCGGTGGCGTTCGAACAGCAGAAGAAGCGGCACTGTATTTAGCGATGGCCGATGAACTCTTAGGGGATCATTGGGTCGATAGCCGCCATTATCGCTTTGGGGCATCTAGCCTACTCACCAACCTACTCAATACATTGGAAGTTTCAGACCAAAAAGCAGATCCAACGGCTTACTAAGTCTCAGACTTGTCTATAGGTGGCGTTCAGCGCCACCTAAATTCTCTATATACGATTTAGACCATGGCTCTTATTGAGAGCTTGGGAGGGACCTATGTCTTCATCTAATGCATTTTTACCGCAAGAAATCATTCGTAGAAAGCGCGATGGCGAAACGTTAAGCCGAGAAGAGATCAACTTTTTTATTCAGGGGGTCGCTAACAATACGGTTTCAGAAGGGCAAATTGCCGCGTTTGCGATGGCTATTTTTTTTCGAGAAATGACGATGTCTGAACGCATTGCCTTAACATGTGCCATGCGAGATTCTGGAATGGTGATCGATTGGACACCGATGGCATTCAATGGGCCCGTCGTTGATAAACATTCGACGGGTGGGGTCGGTGATGTGACTTCACTGATGCTTGGCCCTATGGTTGCAGCCTGTGGGGGTTATGTACCAATGATTTCCGGACGAGGGTTGGGACACACCGGTGGAACGCTGGATAAGTTGGAAGCTATCCCTGGCTATAACATTATGCCGAGTAATGCGTTATTTGGTCAGGTAACCAAGCAAGCGGGTGTCGCCATTATTGGTCAAACTGGCAATTTGGCCCCAGCAGATAAACGCATTTATGCCACTCGGGATGTGACTGCGACGGTTGATAATATTTCCTTGATCACCGCTTCTATTTTATCGAAGAAACTTGCCGCAGGGCTGGATTCATTAGTTATGGATGTCAAAGTGGGAAGCGGAGCATTCATGCCAACCTACCAAGCCTCTGAAGAACTCGCTAAATCCATTGTTGCTGTAGCGAATGGGGCGGGTACGAAGACGACGGCTATTTTGACTGATATGAATCAAGTTCTGGCATCTTCGGCGGGGAATGCGGTTGAAGTTCGTGAAGCTGTGCGCTTCTTAACGGGAGAGTATCGTAATCCTCGCTTATTCGAAGTCACAATGGCTTCGTGTGCGGAGATGTTGGTTTTAGCAAAATTGGCTGAGAATACAACTCAAGCTCGCACTAAGCTACAAGCTGTACTGGATAATGGGCAAGCTGCGGATCGTTTTGGAAAGATGGTGGCAGGTCTTGGTGGCCCTACTGACTTTGTCGAACATTACGATCGCTACCTTGAACAGGCTGACATTATTCGCCCTGTTTACGCCAAGCAAAGTGGCCTTGTTTCAGCCATGGATACTCGTGCGATTGGTATGGCTGTGGTTGAGATGGGTGGAGGACGCCGTGTGGCTAATGATCTTATTGATTATGCGGTTGGTTTTGATCAGTTTATTCGCCTAGGTGAGCGTGTTGATACTAAAACCCCTTTAGCCATGATTCATGCCCGCAATGAAGAGCAATGGGAAAGAGCGGCTCACGCGGTACAAGAAGCGATCACCATCGGTGGCGATTATCAAGCAACGCCAGAAGTTTACCGCCAGATCCGTTCTGAAGATGTGTAAGTTTGGGTAAGGAAAGAGTGATGAAAAGAACCTTTATTTTAGTTTTAGATTCGTTTGGGATTGGTGCTGCGCCCGATGCTGAAAAATTTGGTGACATTGGCGCGGATACGTTAGGTCATATCGCCGAGCAATGCCAGTTGGGGAACGCTGATAATGCTGAGCGTCAAGGGCCGTTAACGCTACCCAATCTCTCTAAATTAGGGCTGGCAATGGCGCATAAAGAAGCCACCGGCCAGTTTGCACCGGGATTGGATCAAAACGCTGATATTATCGGTGCCTATGGGCATGCCGCAGAGCTTTCTTCCGGTAAAGATACCCCATCGGGGCACTGGGAAATTGCTGGTGTACCCGTTTTATTTGAATGGGGTTACTTTAGCGATAAACAAAGTAGCTTTCCTAAAGCCTTAACCGATCGCATTCTGGAGCGTGCTGGTCTGGATGGTTTTCTAGGTAATTGCCATGCTTCGGGGACACAGGTGTTGGATGATCTGGGTGAAGAGCATATGAAAACGGGAAAACCGATTTTTTATACATCGGCGGATTCCGTATTCCAGATTGCCTGTCATGAAGAGACGTTTGGTTTAGAACGTTTATTGGATCTGTGCCAGATAGCTCGTGAAGAGCTGGCTGATTACAATATTGGCCGAGTGATTGCTCGCCCGTTTATTGGCGCAGGAAAAGGGCAATTTGAACGAACAGGGAATCGTCGAGATCTCTCTGTTGAGCCGCCTTCTGCGACCGTATTACAGAAATTGGTGGAAGAAAAACAGGGGCAGGTGATTTCGATTGGTAAAATTGCCGATATTTATGCGCACTGTGGTATTACCAAAAAAGTGAAAGCCACGGGAATTCCTGCCCTGTTTGATGCGACCGTTGAGCAAATTCAGCAAGCGGGTGATAACACCCTCGTTTTTACTAACTTTGTTGATTTTGATTCTGCCTATGGACATCGTCGTGATGTCGCAGGTTATGCTGCCGCACTGGAATATTTTGATCGACGCTTACCAGAAATTCTTGCCCATATGCAAGATAATGATGTGTTAATACTCACGGCTGATCACGGTTGTGATCCTACTTGGCCGGGCACAGACCATACTCGTGAATACATTCCTGTGCTTGTTTTTGGTCCGAATGTGATTCCGGGTTCGTTAGGGCTTCGGAAGTCCTTTGCGGATATTGGGCAAAGTATTGCACATTACTTTGGCCTATCGGCGATGGATTATGGGCAAAACTTTTTATAGCCGCCCATTCGTCATAAAATTAAGATGAACCAAAGGATAACCCAACCGATTGGGTTGGGTTACTCTAAAAACCTTTATCGCATCTTTTTAGCTGAGTCTTAGCTAATGATGGTGAGATAAACGCAATATAGGAAATACAAACATGGCAACTCCACATATCAATGCTCAGTTGGGTGATTTCGCAGACGTTGTACTTATGCCTGGTGATCCACTACGGGCAAAATTTATCGCTGAAACTTTTCTTGACGATGTCGTACAAGTCTGTGATGTCCGTAATATGTTTGGTTATACAGGAACCTATAAAGGTCGGAAAGTCTCTGTCATGGGGCATGGTATGGGAATCCCATCTTGCTCTATCTATGTGACGGAGTTGATTAAAGACTTTGGGGTGAAAAAAATTATCCGTGTCGGTAGTTGTGGCGCAGTGAATGAAGAGATTAAAGTCCGTGATGTTGTTATTGGTATGGGCGCGTGTACTGATTCCAAAGTGAATCGTATACGCTTCAAGGATCACGATTTTGCTGCTATTGCGGATTACAAAATGGTGAAAGCCGCAGAAGAAGCAGCGAAAGCACGCGGCATTAATGTGAAAGTCGGTAACTTATTTTCAGCTGAACTTTTCTATACTCCTGATCCAGACATGTTTGATGTGATGGATAAATATGGCATTGTTGGGGTTGAGATGGAAGCCGCTGGTATTTATGGGGTTGCTGCGGAATACGGTGCTAAAGCATTGGCTATCTGTACAGTGTCAGACCATATTAAGACGGGTGAACAAACCACCTCAGAAGAACGCCAGAACACCTTTAATGAGATGATAGAAATTGCGCTTGATTCCATTCTTATTAGTGATCAACCCAACTTCTAATGTTTGTTTAAAAAGAGAAAGCCTCAGCCAGTGCTGGGGCTTTTTAGTGCACATTTTTTAGCAACCAATTTTCTCTTGGGAGTGTGGTTTTAAATTGGCGGCGAAGTAATAAAGTTATCAATACTCCACTGATAAAACTCATTAAAAGCATCAGATACATGTAACGATCACTTTTTCGGTAGTGATGATCGGAAATTGCTGTCACTTTACCCGTTTCAAAGGTGAGGCGAACAAAACCAATAATGTTCCCATCGTGTAATACTGGCTCAACCAATTGTTGACGACCAATACTCGCTGTTTGTAGTGGAGTATCTAATCCCAAAACTTCGCGTACACTGAGCGCTGAATCGCTGGCAGCCAGTTTTACCCCTTCAGCATCATAAATCGTCGCATCAAAGACTAAACGCTCCTGAGCTAATTGATTCGTCAGTGCGAGCAAGCGTTCTTGATCTTGTTCTGCCAGCATCGTACTGGCAGACAGGGAGGCTTGGTTGATCAAAACCTTAGTGAGGGTCTCTAATTGTTTGGCCTGAATTCGTTCGTTACCTTTGCTGATCACCACACTGTTTTGAATGGTGATGAAAAACATCACTACTAATAACACCATAGTTAGGCCACGTAACACGACACGAAAGGAAAAAAGTGAGCCATCCATAGACAATTAACCTGAAAAATTACACCGACTTCATATTGAGACTTGCGTTTTCAAATTGCAATAGGGTAACGTCTTGTAATCATAATAAAGGAACTTGGACATGGACGCTGTAAAAACGCTGCTAATTAGAAAACACACCACTCTACTTAATCGTCTTCCTGAAACTCGTTTTTCAACTCAATTAGATAAAACTAAAGCAAACTGGATCGTGTTTGCCGAATATTTAACGCCGAAGCAATTTGAAGATATCGATTTTTTCACAGGGCAATACAATGCGATTGTTGAAACTTGGAAAGTTGGGCCTTATGACGTTGCCTTAATGGCGGGAGAACTTTCTCGTGAGCATGAAACCATCTTGCAAAATTTAGATCTTGATTATGCACGAATTGATGAAGTGCCGGATCTTTCTAAACCGGGCTTAATCGTATTTGATATGGACTCTACCGCCATTCAAATTGAATGTATCGATGAAATTGCCAAACTTGCGGGCGTGGGGGATGAGGTTGCGGAAGTGACTGAGCGAGCCATGCAAGGAGAGTTAGATTTCGAACAAAGCCTGCGTCAACGGGTTGGGAAACTTCGTGGTGCTGATGCGACCATTTTGGCTTCGGTGCGGGAACAGTTACCGCTCATGCCTGAATTGCCCGAACTGATTCATACATTACAGCAGTTAGGCTGGAAAACGGCGATAGCTTCGGGCGGTTTTACCTATTTTTCCGATCACCTTCAACAGCAACTCGGGTTTGATTATGCACAGTCAAATCAGTTAGAAATTATTGATGGGAAACTGACGGGAAAAGTGTTGGGGCAAATTGTTGGGGCTCAAACAAAAGCTGATATTTTAGTGACGTTAGCTCAACAGTTTTCGATTGAATTGCATAATACCGTCGCGGTGGGCGATGGTGCGAATGATCTGGTTATGATGGGAACGGCTGGGTTAGGTATTGCTTACCACGCTAAACCAAAAGTTGAGGCGCAAGCTCAGACGGCGATACGCACTGCAAACCTAGGTGGTGTGCTTTGTATTTTATCCGCAGGCTTAGTGAAACAGCAAAAACTCAGTTGGCAAACAAAGCCATAATCGGTTCTTCAAATCTTCCCAATAGAACGAGGGTACTCTTACCCTCGTTACCGAAAGAGCAAGGGTTATTCGGTGATTTCTAAACGGGTTAACACCTCTTCCGTTATATCCGCGAGTTCACCATAACCAGCAATTGAGCTAATCTCTTTTTCTAAATTTTTGGCTTGATTTAAATTAATCAATGCCAACTCATTGAGATCGACCTGCAATAAGGTGGTCAGCGGATCAAACACCGGGGCGCTACAAATCCGGAGAACATAAAGTTCTCCCATTTGTTTTCCCTTCCGAACAAATTCGATGCGCTCTTTTATGGATTTAAATTCAGTAAGAAGACGTGATTCTATCGATTGAATACGATCAGCAAATTTAACGACGGCGATGTATACCTCATTGTAATGTGGTTCTGCTTTATCGATTCGACGCATCGGTGAGGCGAGGAGTGTATTTGTATGACCTTTAAAAATCGGTTCAAGAGAAAAATGGTGTTCTTCTCCTAATTTGGCGAGTAAAACAAGGTAAGCGGGTAGCGGATAATTAACGCCAATCACACTGGGGCGTAAATTTGCCCCTACTTTTTCGACAAAAATAGGGGTGCTGACCATTTTATCGAGCAAGATATTATGTAACCCTTCCAATAAAGCGGGGCTAGGAAGACGTTCTTTTTGTGGTAGTAACTTGTCTTGATTGTGTTCAATGATGCTATTAAAAAAAGCGATACTTTTCATTGTGACTGAATTTTCTTCAATCATGAGTTGTAAACGTCTGCCTTCTGGGCCTATGCGAATAACTTGATAAGGCAGTGCATCTAACGGCAGTTTTTTGTCATACAATTTGAGTTCATGGTAATTAACTTGAACCATCTCTCCCGCCTTCAGAGCGACGGGCTTGTCTAGAATAATGCTGAGCCCTCGTTTAGAAAGATCAACGGTGAACCCTTCTGAAAGCACCTGTTCTTGTTTTTTTAATTGCAGAGGAGTACGAAAGCGGTATCTGGGTTCTTTGCGTCGTGAACGTGCATCGAAATAGATCCCCATGGGTTGCCCTATCACTTGCCGAGAGTGGCAAAATACATTTAATTCCTGAGAAGAAAGCGTTGGTTTTTCAACGAGCAAATAATCTTTTGATGACTCAACATCCGCAATTTCTTGCAATATTCCACAATGAGTGAGTTGGCTTGAATGATCAGCCAGCTCTTTGGCGTGTAAAGCCAGTTCCTGACGTTCTTTATCCGAGAGTTCAAACATCGATAGCTGAAACACTTTCCAGCTCTTTTTTCGTGCACCGATATGCCAAAATAATTTTCTATGATCAGGCTGTGCTTCCGGCATCATCATCGAAAAAAATAGAGTTTTATCTTGGTGATCATGTTTAAACGAATAAAGTACATTACCACTGTCAGCAATGCCTGGCTGAGTGAGCAAGGTCATTCGAGATCGATTGAAAACACTGCCGAGCATCTGTTGGTTGCGTTCATCATGCCAGTATTGCCATATAGACTGATTATGTTCCGTCAGCAGTACCAATTTCAGGTCGTTACCACTAAAGAATAGAGGTAGGTTACAGGTGTGCTTGAGATAAGTGTGTTCATATCCCCGGGTTCGAGCACGAATGATTTTATCTTGATTATCATGACGCGCTTTTTGGCTATTACTGGCTAAAACCGTAGTGATAATGTTTTCAATTAATGGGGTTTCTGTCAGTTTTAAGGTGCGAAGAAATTTGACCGCATCATTATCATAAGAATCATCAATGGCAAGAATTCGATACTCAACGGCTTCGCTTATACCCGGAATGGTTAAGGTTTTTTCTAGTTCACTAAATTGGACTCGGATGACTTGTCCCAGCTTATAGCTAAATGCGGCTGGAACTTTAAATTTGCCACCAGAAGCGGAGAGATCAACACTAATACCATGTAAGAGTTGATCATTGAGTGTAATTTTTACTTGTGTGGCCAATTTTAAACGATTTTCTTGGCGCTTAAGATCGTAACCGAGATTAATCGCTTCAACTTGAAAAGCACGATGGGTAGATGGTGGGGGGTTGGCGCTCGACAGCTCACCTCGCTGTTTCATCACTCGAAAATTATTATGAGTATTATAGAGACTTTCCCAAACGCCTTCTGTGTAGCCGCCAAATTTTTTGGTGCCTTTGTGATAAGCATTGAAAGCCACGTCGTCAAGCCAATGTTTACGGCCATCTAAATCGTATTCTCGGCATTCCCCCTGTACGCGGCCTCGTAAATCGATGATTTTAGAACATGGAGCCATGACACGATTCAGTTCCATCTTAACCAAGAGTTTGATAGATGGAGGCTGAGCATCTGTTATTTGAGATAGCAGATACTCGAAATCCGGTGAGTGATACACCGGAATGAGCTGTTCAGCGAAAGAGAGAATGTCAGATTGCTGCATACTTTATCTATTAAAGTGTATCTCGATTTGAGTAAGTCCCTAGCTGTAGTATCGGCATGATTTCTTTAATCTTTAGTAATTTATATTAGTAAGATAAATTCGATATCAGTATTATAGTGCAGTGATTTAACCTTTTCTTAAACCTTTTGGTTCACAGTTCAGACAAGTTTTGAGGATTCATGGCAAAAGCGAAACGAGCTTACGTATGCAACGAGTGTGGTGCCGATTTTCCGCGTTGGCAGGGGCAGTGTAATGCCTGTGGCGCTTGGAATACGATTTCTGAAGTGCGTTTAGCTGCCTCTCCTCAAGGTGCTCGTCATGAGCGTCTTATGGGGTATGCGGGAAGCGCAACAGAAACTCAAGTTCAGACACTTTCAGAAATCAACCTGCAAGAGGTGCCTCGTTTTAGTAGTGGGTTTAAAGAGTTTGATCGAGTTTTAGGTGGAGGCGTTGTCCCTGGGGCGGCGATTTTAATCGGCGGAAACCCAGGAGCGGGTAAGTCAACATTGCTACTACAAACCATGTGTCTACTTTCTGCTCAGATGCCAACGTTATACGTGACAGGAGAAGAGTCATTACAGCAGGTAGCGATGCGGGCTTCACGGCTAGGGCTCCCCAAAGAGCATTTAAAAATGCTCTCTGAAACCAATGTTGATCGTATTTGTCAGATTGCAGAAAAAGAGCAGCCTCGTATTATGGTGATTGATTCAATCCAAGTGATGCATGTGGCCGATGTTCAATCATCTCCGGGGAGTGTGGCTCAGGTTCGAGAATCAGCAACAACCTTGACACGCTATGCGAAACAAAATAATGTCGCGGTGTTTATTGTTGGCCATGTCACCAAAGACGGCACCTTAGCGGGTCCAAAAGTGCTTGAGCATATTATCGATTGCTCCGTACTTCTCGATGGCGGTGCCGATAATCGTTTCCGAACATTACGAAGTCATAAAAATCGTTTTGGCGCAGTTAATGAGCTAGGTGTTTTTGCCATGACTGGGCAAGGTTTGCGAGAAGTGAGTAACCCTTCTGCTATTTTCTTATCTCGTGGAGAGGAGCCCACTTCAGGAAGTTCCGTCATGGTGGTTTGGGAAGGAACTCGCCCACTATTGGTTGAAATTCAAGCATTGGTGGACTACTCACAGTTAGCCAATCCAAGACGGGTTGCGGTGGGTTTAGAGCAAAACCGATTGTCCCTATTACTGGCGGTATTGCACAAACACGGTGGATTACAAATGGCCGATCAAGATGTGTTTGTTAATGTCGTTGGGGGAGTGAAAGTGACCGAAACCAGTGCCGATCTTGCTTTGTTGATGGCATTGCTTTCTAGCTTCCGAGATAAACCATTACCTAAAGACGTCGTGGTGTTTGGCGAAGTGGGTTTAGCCGGAGAAATTCGCCCTGTCCCTAGTGGGCAAGAGCGGCTCAACGAAGCTTTTAAACACGGCTTTACTAAAGCGATTGTACCGATTGCTAACATGCCTAAAAATGGGATTTCGGGTATGCAGATACATGGAGTGAGAAAGTTATCGGAGGCGATCACGGCTTTTGATGAGCTTTAAAGTAGTGATATCAATAAGTCAGATTTTCCCAATGGTAGCGTGTGATGGTGAAGTCAATTTTATTTATCTTTACTCGCGTCTTTTACCGCTATCACCTATATTTCATCAGCAATAGACAATCTTAACTATTTTTTTTCAGCAAGCGTAAGCAGGGCTATCAGTCTTGACAGATTGTGATATACTCTGCGCGCACTTTATACCTTATTAACAGAGTAAGACAATGACCGACTTATCAAAATACAGAAACATTGGTATTTTTGCTCACGTAGATGCGGGTAAAACTACCTCTACTGAGCGTATCCTAAAGCTAACTGGTAAAATCCATAAAATGGGTGACAGTCACGACGGTACGACCACCACTGACTTTATGGAACAGGAAGCTGAACGTGGTATTACTATCCAGTCGGCTGCGACTACTTGTTTCTGGAAAGATCACCGCCTAAACATCATCGATACTCCTGGACACGTAGATTTCACTATTGAAGTTTATCGTTCTCTGAAAGTTCTTGACGGTGGTATCGGTGTATTCTGTGGTTCTGGTGGTGTTGAACCTCAGTCAGAAACCAACTGGCGTTATGCTGATGATTCACACGTATCACGTATTATCTTCGTAAACAAACTGGATCGTATGGGTGCAGACTTCTACCGTGTTGTAGAGCAAGTGAAGAATGTACTTGGTGCAACACCGCTTGTGATGACTCTGCCAATCGGTATTGAAGATGATTTCAAAGGCGTTGTAGATGTATTAAGTCAAAAAGCGTACATCTGGGACGAATCTGGTCTGCCAGAAAATTATGAAATTACTGATATTCCTGCTGATATGGTAGAAAAAGCAGCAGAATACCGTGAAATGTTGATTGAAGCGGCTGTTGAACAAGATGACGAACTCATGATGGCTTATATGGAAGGTGAAGAGCCTTCTCTTGAAGACATCAAACGTTGTATCCGTAAAGGTACTCGTGATCTTGCATTCTTCCCAACTTACTGTGGTTCAGCTTACCGTAACAAAGGTATGCAGCTTATTTTGGATGCGGTAGTGGATTACCTACCTTCTCCAACAGAAGTGGATGCACAACCGCTAACTAACCCTGAAACGGGTGAGCCAACGGGTGAAGTTGCGACAGTATCTGCGGATGAACCTCTACGTGCACTTGCATTTAAGATCATGGATGACCGTTTCGGTGCCTTGACCTTTATTCGTCTATACTCAGGCCGAATGAAGAAAGGTGACACCATTCTTAACAGTGCAACAGGTAAAACTGAGCGTATCGGCCGTATGGTTGAGATGCATGCCGATCAACGTAACGAAATTGATTCAGCTCAAGCCGGTGACATCATCGCTGTTGTGGGTATGAAGAACGTTCAAACTGGTCACACTCTTTGTGATCCAAAACATGAATGTACTCTAGAGCCAATGATCTTCCCAGATCCAGTTATCTCTATCGCGGTTAAGCCTAAAGATAAAAATGGTTCAGAGAAAATGGGTATTGCGATCGGTAAAATGGTTGCAGAAGATCCATCATTCCAAGTGGAAACGGATGAAGATTCAGGCGAAACCATCCTAAAAGGTATGGGTGAACTTCACCTAGATATCAAAGTTGATATCTTAAAACGTACTTATGGTGTTGAACTCGAAGTGGGTGCTCCTCAAGTTGCTTACCGTGAAACGATCACGAAAGCTGTTGAAGACAGCTACACTCACAAGAAACAATCTGGTGGTTCTGGTCAATTTGGTAAGATTGATTACCGTATCAAACCAGGCGAGCCAAACTCTGGTTTCAAGTTTGTATCAACCGTAGTCGGTGGTAACGTTCCTAAGGAATTCTGGCCAGCAATCGAAAAAGGTTTTGCAGGCATGATGAAAGAGGGTGTTCTTGCGGGCTTCCCAACCTTAGACGTTGAAGTTGAACTATTTGACGGTGGCTTCCACGCAGTGGACTCATCTGCAATCGCATTTGAAATCGCAGCGAAAGGTGCATTCCGTCAATCTATGCCTAAAGCGGGCCCACAACTTCTTGAGCCTATCATGAAAGTTGACGTGTTCACTCCTGACGATCACGTGGGTGATGTCATTGGTGACTTGAACCGTCGTCGCGGTATGATCAAAGACCAAGAAGCGGGTGTGACGGGTGTTCGTGTTAAAGCTGACGTTCCACTGTCTGAAATGTTTGGTTATATCGGTACATTGCGTACAATGACATCTGGTCGTGGTCAGTTCTCTATGGAGTTCTCTCACTATTCAGCATGTCCAGCTAACGTTGCTGAAGCCGTTATTGCTGACGTGAAATCGAAAAAAGAGAAGAAGTAATTCTTTAATTTAGATGCTTAAAAAGCCCCATCAGTAAAGCTGATGGGGCTTTTTTATGGAGCTGATTTTGTTATTCGATGCTAAACCTAGATTCCTGCTTTATTATCGAGCCAACAATAAGATTATTCGTCTCTCGTTTGGACGTTATTCTTCCCAGACGATCAATTGATCTTTGGGCCAGTTTTGCCCTACCTCATGATATTTTTGCTCTAATACATGCCGTTTGATTTTTAGGGTTGGCGTCAGAATACCATTATCAATACTCCACGGATCTTTAATCATCAATACCCCTTTAATCTGTTCATGAGACTCAAGTTGAGCATTCATTTTATCGATGACTCTTTTTGTTGTTCTCTCATAACGTGTTTTATCAAAATGCGGAAATTGATGTGGAACAACCAGTAGAATCGGGGCGGGTAACCCTAATCCTATCAGGCAGAGCATTTCAACTCGGCTGTATTCAAAGAGTTTATTTTCAATGGGAACCGGAGAGACAAATTTTCCTTTTGCCGTTTTAAACGTATCTTTAATTCGCCCTTGGATGGTTAGGTAACCGTCTGCATCGATGTTACCTCTATCGCCAGTATGTAACCAACCTTCATGGTCAAAGGCTTCTTTAGAGGCCGTTTCATTTTTGTAGTAACCAGAAAAAACGCCTTTACTGTGTACCAATATCTCCCCTTCATCGGTAATTTTTAAACGAACACCGGGCCCAGCATGGCCGACGGTTCCTATTTTGTCGGCTCTAAAGGGATAATTGAGGGTACTGTAAGCAAAAGATTCAGTCATCCCCCAAGCTTCGGTAATATTGAGCCCGACACTATGGTACCACTCAAGTAACGCAGGAGAGACGGGGGCTGAACCACAACCTAAGACTCGCGCCTTATTTAAACCAAGCCCATCGGCTAATTTTCGTTTAATCAGGCGATTGACGAGTGGGATTTTTAACAAAATATTGAGTTTTTTCTGCGGGAGTTTGTCTTGAATCCGTTGTTGAAAGAGAGTCCAGAGGCGTGGGACAGAGATAAAGAGGGTTGGTCTGTGCATTTTCACATCTTCTATGAAGGTATCTAGTGATTCAGGAAAAGCCGTTACCACACCACCTTGAATAGAAGTACCGAAGACATAAACTCGTTCAGTAATATGAGCAAGAGGCAGATAGGAAAACAGCCTATCTTCTTTTTCAATACCAATCTGGTTGATTAATTGTTGTACTGACCAAGAAAAAGCACCATAAGTGAGCATAGCGCCTTTGGGTAAGCCCGAGGTACCAGAGGTATACACCAAAGACATGAGCTTTTCATCGTAATGTTGTGGTCGCTCTTCACTTGGGGGATATTGCTCAATTAACGCTTGATATCGATGCTGGCATTTGGGGGTTGATGGGTAAGATAACCCGATAGTGATGAGCTCAGGCATTTTTTCTAGTACTTGGCATGTCGCTTTTGAGTCATCAAGTTTACCGACAATCAATACCTTACTTTCACTGTGGCTGGCACAGTATTCAATCGTTTCTGCTCCTGCTGTTGGGAATATGGGTACGCTAACGTAGTCACCAAGCATCATTGCTAGGTCACAAATAAACCATTCGGCACAGTTTTTAGAGATTAGGGCAATTTTATCTCCAGGCTCAGCCCCTAAGTCTCGGAGTGCTGAGACGAGTCTTAAGGCGTGATCGGCGACTTGCGAAAAGGTGTATTCTACAAATTGACGATTAATAATCTGTTTCAAATAGACATCATTAGGACGTGATTGTGCCCAAGTTAAAATCATTTCATTAGGTGGCGGGAGAGCACAAGTCGTTTGGCTTAACTTGTTTGGCTGATTCATTCTCGAACTCCATGCTTGAGTTGTGGTTTGTTATATTTATGTTAATTAGCTATAAATGTAGCACAGGAGATTGAGAGTGTTAGGGTTGTTAACTCACATTTATTCGTTATTTTTTATGATTTAAAGAAAAAAACGTTACCAGTTATGAATGAGGGATTCTATCTTGGGGATCAGTTTCTGGGTACGTTTCAATGACACGTTTTAGATAATCTTGATGATAGCGCAAGGCATTAACACAATGTCTATCGAGTTTACCGGCCACCACCATTTTCTCTAATTCTAATAACGCAAAAGGAATAGACCATGCTTGTTTATAAGGTCGATGATTGGTCAAAGCATCGAAAATATTGGCAACGGTAATAATACGAGCGGAAACAGGGATAGATTCTTCTGTTAATCCATACGGGTAACCACTGCCATCAAGAAACTCATGGTGGTAAGCCACTATCTCTTTAAGAACGGAAACACTGGGATTTTTTGGGGAACCTATCTCATCAATAATATGATTAATGATCTCTATCCCTTTCTCTACATGCTGATTCAAAAGTTCCTTTTCTTCATCAGCGAATGAGCTTGGTTTATTCAGAACGTGGCAGGGAATGGAGAGTTTTCCGATATCATGACATCTAGAAAATTGGCTAATTTGCTCAATTAATTCATCATCTAATTGATAAATAGCCGCCACTTCTAAGGCAATCACTCGAGCAAAACGGCTGATCCGTTCTTTATGTTCTTTTGACTCCTCCCAATGCTCGGTTGATTTTTCATTGAAATTCGTTGCCGCATTGAGAAGGGAGTGGAATAAATCATATTCTGAACTTACCACAAAACGAATGAGGTCGATGAAAGGTTTAAGTTTGGAATAATTTTTAGGAGTAAAAGCCTGTTTTTGACAAGAATTAAGGAAGAGAAAGCCGATAAAAGTTTGTGCGTGATAGACCGGCAAAGCTAAAGAGGAGTGAAAGCCTTGTGCTATTAGCCAGCGAGTATGCGGGGTGTCTGAACTTAATTCATTGGGGATATCGCCAATATAACGAGCTTCTCCCGATTCGATGCACGGTTTAAGGGAGGGTAACTCCGCGAGTGAACAGGCGTAATGTGATAACTCAAAGCCATGAACTGTACTGTCTGCATACGTTTTCAGTTGATCGCTTTTCGGATCGTATAAGGCAAACGAGAGGCGGTCTATCGTGGTATCATGGGCAAGAATTCGCTGATGAATTTGAGATAATTGAGTGTTTAACGTTCCAGCAATAGAAGATAAGCCGTACTCTTCTTGATTCTTATCCATGTGCTCTTCCCTCTTCCTTCGTCTTAAATGCTTTTTATCCCATGTGACTCAATCGCCCTCCGTTCTTTAGTTTAGGTGACAAAGAGGAAATGAGCTGAGTTATCGCGCATAAAATAGCCTTTTTTACTACAGGAATGCGAATCCTAATCCACAGAGAAGATAGAATAGAACTACGCCAATAATTGGCCACTGCATTACCTTTAATAATCCAACCCCAATGACTAATAAAGCGACATCTAACGGTGTAAAAACGGAGCTAGTAAATACGGGGTGGTAGAGTGCGGCAAGTAATAATCCGACAACAGCAGCATTCACTCCATTGAGTGCGCCTGATATGGCTGGGATATTGGCTAAGATTTGCCAATTTCTTAAAATGCTCAGCAGGAGTAAAAATCCGGGTAAAAAAATGGCAGTGGTTGCTAAAATCGCCCCTAAAATCGGGGTGCTTGGGAGAAGGTGAATCCCTAAATAGGTGGCAAGGGTAAACATAGGGCCGTGGACGGCTTGAGCTGCCGCATAGCCAGTTAAAAAGGTATCGGTAGTGAGTTGTTCGGCTAGTTGGCTTTGTAATAAAGGCATCACCACATGCCCCCCACCAAAAACTAAACTTCCTGTGTGGAAAAATGTTTCAAATAACATGAGAGCGGGGCGTTCATCCGCTAACCAAGGTAGGCTAACTAAAAGTGCGATAAAGAGTAGGAGAGGCCACCAATCAGGGCGAAATGGTATCTCTGTGGAAGAGGCCCTCGTTTTTTTTAACCAATACATACCAATGATGGCGGCAAATATCAAAACACCAATCTGAGATAACATGCCGGGTAAAAGCAATAAGATGGTTGCGCTAAATAAGCAAAGGGTGTGGCTGACTTTGTTTCGGCAAAAGGTTTGATACATTCCCCAAGTGGCATCGGCTACCACTAATACGGCGAGTAGTTTTAAGCCATGGATCAGGTGTTCAAAAAAGGGTTGGCCAAGAAGTTGGTGGCTAAGTGTTCCTAATAATACCATTAAGAGAATGGAGGGAAGCGTAAAGCCAAGAAAAGCGAGACAGGCTCCGGTTAATCCACCACGCTGATAACCAATGGCAAAACCCACTTGGCTGGATCCAGGGCCGGGTAAAAATTGACTTAGAGCGACCAGTTGAGCGTACTGTTCATCGGTTAACCAGTGGTGCTGAGCCACAAAGGTTTGGCGAAAATAGCCAATATGAGCAGCGGGGCCGCCAAAACTAATCCAACCTAAGATAAAAAAGGTCTTAAATATTTCCCACATAGGTTGCTCCTTTAACGAAAATTAGCAATCAGAGCATCAATTCTAGGAAGAATGATTGGGTTAACCCTAGCTAAATTCCCATATTTCGGATCATGGCGATCATTTTCCCAAGGAGAATGCCAGCCAAGTGTATGTTCGATAAAGTGGTGAGCAAAACTGTCTGAAATGTCTAAACAACCCGCGAGAACGGTGTCTACATAAGTCTGTACAATGGGGCTGTGAGAGCAAGGAGGGGAGACGTGTTCTGTGACATAGACCCATACGGTGGAATGTTTATTGAGGGGATGTTGAGTTTCAATTTGATCGTTGGATAAAGCGACACGTTGATAGCCGCGCTCTCGTTGGTCAAATTCAGCCAACGCCTCATCCTCCACTTTTAGCAGTACGCCATTCACTTGTCCTGTACCTTGGCTGACCACTAAGGGAGAAAGAGAGTAACTCTCATCAACCTTACCCCAGTATCGAACTAAACCATGAGCAATGGCAGGAATTGCTTCTCCAGTTTGTCCTGTAAGCTGACGAGATGTGGCATTGATTAGGCTTCCATAGCCAAAAATATACATAAAGGTTTCCTATCAATGGGGGGAGCAAACGCCATTGGTATCAATGTTCAAATGCCATCGCAAAAAGAGCGAGGAACTTAGCGAAAAATAAACCCAAGTGACGTTTATAAAGGTCACTTGGGTAAGAGTCAAATAAGGGATGGATCCGTGAGACTAGAATCCTCGCATTTGTATTCGACGTAAAAACTCGGTCATGATCCGGTCATACAGCAAGTCACCAAGAAAGGCATCTTCCACGTGGTGATCGATACTTGGGTTGTCGTTGACTTCAATGACATACACTTGTCCATCAATTTCTTTAAGATCCACACCATATAAGCCACTGCCGATCAAGTTCGCCGCCTTTACCGCTACATCCACGACCGATTTGGGCACTTGTTTTAAATCCAACGTTTCAAAGCCACCGGAAGAGACGCGACCACTGCTATGGTGTTGATAAATCTGCCAGTGACCACGGCTCATCATGTATTTACAGGCATAGATGGCTTGACGGTTCATGACACCAATTCGCCAGTCAAAATCGGTGGGCATGAAGGCTTGTGCTAAAATTAACGCACTCTTGTTAAATAATACGGTCGCTTCTTTTTCCAACTCTTGCTCATTGCGCACTTTGACGACGCCCCGAGAGAAGGCTCCATCGGGAATTTTTAATACCATGGGGAACTCCAGTTGCCCCATTAGGTAGCTTTTCCAGTTTTCATCAAAACCTTGCACAATGACACTTTTCGGCGCGGGTACTTTATTGCGTTGCAAGAGTTCGGTTAAAAAAACCTTGTTGGTGCATTTCATGATGGACTCTGAATCATCCATCACGATAAGCCCCATTTTTTCTGCTGTTTTGGCAAAGCGATAGGTGTAATTGCTGATATTCGTCGTCGCGCGAATAAACAAGCCGTCAAACTCACCAAGGCGTGAGAGATCATCCGGAGAGATGAGTTCTAAGTTCATGCCTAATCGGTTGGCAGCTCGGCGAAAACGCTTTAATGCGGAAGGATCAGAAGGCGGCATCTTCTCTTCGTCATCGACCAGTACGGCGATATCGTAACGGTATTTTTTTTCTTGTTTGGGCTTGCGCCAAATTTTGCTTGAGAACAATTCCAGCGATTCAATGAAGAAATCCTGTTCGCTATCTTGCAAGTCTTGAAAAGGAAAAGGGGCAATCTTATGGATTTGCCACTGGTCGTGAATTTTATTCATTTCCAGTTCAATGACGGGCACCATAAATTGCTCAAATAAACGCTGAGCCAGTTTTTCCAACCCTACTTCAGGCGTTCGCCCAAAATAGATTTTACAGTGAATCGCATCAATGTTCTTACACAGTTTATTGAGTTTAACCAACCCTGATGAAAGCAAGAAAGGCTGGTTGATATCATTAATTGCCATCACTCTTGGGATCACTCGATGCCCTCGAGCTTCAGCTAATAGAGAACAGTAATAACCTGTACTCATATAATCATAATCACGACAGAGATTAACCACTTGTACGCTGCGCTGGGTCGATTTCCATTCTGCATCTAGATATTGGTCAACACTGATGACTTGCTCTGAAGGGAAATATTGCTGCCAATCACTGGCTTGATCTGTCACGATTAAAAGGTTTGCCATCGCTATATTCTTCCTAAATCAATAGGTCTATGATTGAAACACAATCTTACCAACCACTTTTTCATCCAGTAAGGACGTCGTATGGACTTTCGTCTTGCGAAAAGTGCTGATCTCGCTGCGCTTAATGCGTTAGAACAACAGCTGTTTGATGGAGACAAAATCTCTCCGCGTCAAATGAAGCGTTTTTTACATTCCAGCCATTCGGTGATTTTTGTTGCCGACTCCGGTGACGAGCTGGCTGGTTATGCTTTGCTACTATTTCATCAAGGTACACAGCTCTCAAGGTTGTATTCGATTGCCGTTAAACCTGATTTCAGAGGCCGGAGGATTGCTCAAACATTGGTTGAGCAATGCGAGCGTGCCGCTCTTGATCAAGGTTTTACTACATTACGGCTAGAAGTCCGTGAAGACAATATAGCAGCAATAAAATTGTATGAAAGGATGGGCTATCGAACCTTGAAGTGTTTGATCCATTATTACGATGATTTATGTGATGGTCGTCGAATGCAAAAACGTTTGACTCCACATGGGCCGAAAGTGTTATTGCCCATGCCGCTTTATGTACAAACCACGCCCTTTACTTGCGGAGCGGCTTGCTTATTGATGAGTTTTTCTTGTTTGGATACTCGCTTTGAGCCGAGCCGGACTCAAGAGCTGCAATTGTGGCGTGAAGCCACGACCATTTTTATGGCAGCTGGGCATGGGGGATGCAGTGGGCAAGGATTGGCTCTGGCGGCGGCTAAGCGTGGCTTTCATGTTGAATTATGGAATCAGTCGCAAGGAATCCCCTTTATTGACAGTGTTCGT
>JTFO01000936.1_pt1 | contig 22555 bp, 16 predicted proteins | sample 235411 | NCBI WGS metagenome assembly JTFO01 (sample SAMN03067590, study PRJNA260953) | activated sludge metagenome | biome: Sludge; feature: Wastewater; isolation source: CETP activated sludge from laboratory augmented bioreactor treating... | place: India:Gujarat | collected 2013-04
TTCATGCATGCCGTGAAGCGACGTTGGCCTGAAGCCATGATCCAGTTTGAAGATTTTGCCCAGCCCAATGCTATGCCTATTTTGCGTAAGTACCGCAACGAAGTCTGCTGCTTTAACGACGATATTCAGGGTACGGCGGCGGTCACTGTTGGTACTTTGTTGGCGGCCTGTAAAGCTAAAAACGTGCGCCTACGTGATCAAAAAGTGGCCTTTGTGGGTGCGGGTTCTGCCGGGTGTGGTATCGCTGAGCAAATCATTCAGCAAATGGTTGCCGAAGGCCTCACTGATGCCCAAGCGCGCCAGCAAATCTTTATGGTCGACCGGTTTGGTCTATTAACCGAAGGTATGGCCGATTTACGCGACTTTCAGCAGGCCCTAGCGCAGCCGCTTAACCAATTACAAGACTGGCAACATAGCGGTGATTACGCCTCCTTGTTGGATGTGATGCATTGTGCCCAACCTGGCATTTTGATTGGCGTATCGGGTCAACCGGGGCTGTTTACTGAGCAGGTAATTCGTGCCATGCAGCAATACACTGAGCAGCCAATTATTTTTCCGCTGTCTAATCCATCCCGACAGATCGAGGCACATCCAGCCCATGTCATTGAATGGACTGACGGACAAGCTATTATTGCCACTGGTAGCCCGTTTGAGCCCGTTACTTACAAAGGTAAGCAATATCCTATTGCGCAGTGTAACAACAGCTATATTTTCCCGGGGATTGGTCTCGGTGTGTTGGCGGTGAAAGCTCGCATCATAAGTGATGAGATGTTAATGGCCGCCAGTAATACGCTGGCAGCTCATTCACCAAGGGTTACCGGCGAGGGTGATTGCCTATTACCTGGCTTAACTGCCATTGCCGAGTTAAGCAAGGCAATAGCTTTTGCGGTTGCTAAAGTGGCCCAAGCGCAAGGCTTAGCCTTAGAGATCAGCGACGAGCAACTGCAGCAGAAAATTGATGCCAATTTCTGGACCCCGCAATACCGTCAATATAAACGTGTAAGTATTTAATGAAGACGCTGGCATCGTTACCATAATCCTTGTATCTTCAAAGGCATCTATTAGCTGGAGAAGATACATGCGACGGCTGGGGCGATGCCTTTTTTTTAGTTTGCTGTGCAGTGTTGGGCTGGGGTGCTCAAGCACAGCTGCGCAACCAGCAGAGCAAGCCAAACAGGTGGAGCAAACAGAACAAGCCGAGCAGACGGAGCAAGCCGACGACCCAGCCTTGGTTGATAAATTTCGCGAAGGTTTAACCTACTCAGTCAACGCTTCCGCGCGTTGGCTAGACTCGTTTTTTACCGATGAAATCAACCCAGCAGATTACAACACCGCCAGTGGTAGCCTGACGCTAACCCCAGAGTGGGATGAATACGATGGCTTTTCGATTGATTCTAGTTTTCGCGCTAAAGTGGTTTTCCCTCATGCCAAACGTCGTTTTTCTGCCATTATCGGACGTGGTGACTTCGATGATTTTATTAACGATACCCAACAAACACGCCCCTCGGTGATTCGGCGTGACCAAGCCGACGAAGAATGGATGCTTGGGCTTGGCTTTGATCCCTATATTGAAGACCATCACAGCTTATCTTTTGGCGCTGGTATCCGCGGCGGAATTAATCTAGATCCTTACGTAAGAGCTCGCTATCGTTACGAAACCATTGCCGATGAAAATACCGAATACCGACTGCAATCCGTTGCTTTTTGGCGCGATAGTGATGGTTTTGGCGTAGCACAAACCGTCACTGTTGATACCGCGCTCACAGACCGATGGTTCAACAAGGCGTGGGTACGCGGCACCTTTGCCGAACGCACTGAAGGGGTACGTTGGCATGCGTCAGAAAAAATCTATTACATGTACCATCACGAGCGCGCCATCGGTGCTGAAATTTGGTGGTATGGCGAAACCGAACATCAAGTTCCACTGCAAGATGTCGGGCTACGCGCCATCCATCGTAGTCGCTACTCACGCGATTGGCTGTATTTTCAAACTTGGGTAGGTGTCCATTGGCCGCGCGAAGTTGTTACCGAAACACGACAACCACGCTGGCTAGTTGGCTTTGAAATCGAGATGCTATTTGGGAACTAAAACACGACGAGGTTTTTAATGATTTTTCAGCAAGCCATCGTGAGTCCACTGGGGCCGCTTATCATTACCAGCCGTAGAGACTTGAATGAGCGCAACATCAAGGGTGTTAGAGAAGCCATAACCGCTATTGATTTTGTTGCTGAACCCGATGCTTTAGCCGCACCCAGTGCCCTCACCGAACAAGCGGCAAAGCAACTAGAGGCCTATTTTGCCGGACAATTAACCCAGTTTGACCTACCGTTAGCTGCGGCTGGCACTGAGTTTCAGCAACAAGTGTGGCAAGCGCTGTGTACCATTCCCTATGGCACTACCGTCAGCTATCAAACCATCGCAAACAGTATCGCCAAGCCCAAAGCGGTACGAGCTGTCGGCATGGCCAATAGCCGTAACCCCATTGCGATAGTCATTCCATGTCATCGGGTGATAGGTGCCAACGGAACCCTTACGGGTTACGCTGGCGGCCTAGATAAAAAAGAAGCTTTATTACGTTTGGAAGGAAGTTGGTAGTGCACGCTAGGAGCGCGGATAGATCTCAACCATTTTTTGCAGCTGCTTGGCTATCTCAACACGCAGCTGTTTAGGCTCCAGCACCTCTGCATAGGGACCACAACTTAAGACCCAACTGATTAACTCTTTTGAAAGAGGTAACTGCGCCGTTAACAAAATTGACTCACCATTTTCTTCGATTTTCTGATTCGGCAACAACGGCTGCGATTTCAGAAAATGTCGTAAACATGGCTGACATTTTAGTTTGACGGTTTGCACCGCAAAATTGCTTTTACCATCAGACGGAATAGACAACAGCGGCAATAAAGGCGCATCTTGCACAATACTCCATCCATACGGTCGTGAGCGTTCATCTGCAACTAGCGGGAAAACTTCTGACAACTCAACTAAATTGCGTTGCACGGTGCGAACGCTGACATCAATCCCATGCGTGACGAGCTTATCACATAGCGAACTCACATCTATCTTTTGAGGCTGCCGCGGAATATGCCGCAACAACATCAAATATCGCATCACTCTCTGCACAGACATACTCCTTGTCTCAACTACTTATTGTTTTTTTTTACTTTTGTAGCTTACCGCCAATATGCGTCATATCATGACGCATGCAATCCACCCTGTAAAGATAAAGCAAAAAGTTACTATGCTACATTGTATAGTCAAGCTTAATCCGCTTAACTTATGTGCTAGAATGCCTTTCTGGTTGTTATGGCATTGACCTCAACTTAGCGGAGAATACTTATGCGACATATTCTGATGATGATCTTAGCTGCGGCTAGCTTAGCTCTGTTGGCTCAACCAGCTCATGGACAAAGTAGCGAACAAGCCAAGGAACAAAGCAAACAAACGGCAGAACAGGCACGCGAAGAACTGAAAGCCAAACGCGAAGCCCTACGTGAAAAAATGAAAGCCGAAAAAGAAGCTCTAAAAGAGCAACGCACCACCGAGCGTGAAGCGCTGCTCAAAGATAAAGAGAAAAAGAAAGACGATAACGGTAAGAAAAAAGACGATAATGGCCGCTATTAAGCGGCCATTGTTTATTTATCTTTTAACCGCTCTACACCCATAAACTTAAGTGCAATTCGCTCATATACCGGCTCACTAGTACCTCGTTTAACTTTAAACATGAAGTATTTCTCAAAGGCTATTTTGGCTAAATGAACCCATTTACCTGAGCCCGTCCAATTACGATTACGTGGTGGATTTTGCGGTACTGCCAAAAATGCCGCACCGGTATTCCCCATATCTGCCAAGCACAAAGCACTCAGCGTAGGAATTGAGTCCACCTGCTTACCCTCTACTAGCGCACAAATATTATGCACAATAGCGGTCGTCATTGATTCAATCATGAGGCCAGTTTTAGGCGCCCCAACCGGCACTGGTGTGGTTTCAATAGGGGCCAAGGCAACACAGACACCGGCTGCAAAAATATTGTTATACGTAGGAGAACGTTGATATTTGTCAGTGATCACAAAGCCTTTCGGGTTGCAAAGGTCAGGTACTGCAGCAACGGCCTCCGAACCTCTAAAGGGCGGTAAAAACATCGAATGAGCAAACTCAAGCTGCTGGCTTGCTACTACCTCAGCTTTGGTATCGAGTTCATCAAAATGCACTACACCGTCAGTGAGCTTGGTGATCTTGGCGTTGCAAATCCAGCGAATGCCATGCTCACGAAACTTATGCTCCATCAGTCCTTTTGAGTCACCGACACCGCCTAAGCCCATATGCCCAATGTAAGGCTCTGGCGTCACAAAGGTAATTGGCACTTGGTCACGGATTTTGCGTTTACGCAATTCGTATTCCAACGACAACACATACTCGTACGCAGGACCGAAACAACTGGCTCCCGGCAGAGCTCCGATCACCACTGGGCCTGGATTTGAATAAAGACGCTTAACATCTTCATGCGCTTTCACTGCATGATCCACCGTACAAATAGACTGACTAAAGCCCTCTGGACCACTGCCTTCCACAGCTTCAAATGCCAGCCGCGGACCACTACAAATCACTAAATAATCATAAGCACGATGGCTACCATCACCCAAAGTTAACTGATTATTCGCAGCATCGATAGCAGCTACGCCAGCAGGAGAAAAGGCCACCCCCCGCTTGGTCAGGTACTTAGCAATCGGCATCACCACGTCATCGCGCGTTCGCGTACCCAGCGCTACCCAAGGGTTCGACGGCACAAAGTTAAACTCTGCCCCTTCACCAATCACCTCAATAGTGGTTGCCTCGGGAAGCTTTTCGCGTAACTCAAAAGCAACGGACACCCCACCTAAACCAGCACCTATCACGATCACATTAGCCATCTCGAATCTCCTGCTGCTTTCTTGCTTTTATATTTCGTAATTAACTAAAATATGATTCATGATAGGTCATTAGTCAAACTTTTACGCTCCATTCTGATAAGTATTTTTAGATCTCGGCTTGAATTTACTAGAGGTATAACCTGATTCCAGCAAATTTATGGTATAAATACACCCTGACTTTCTTTAAGGACTTGGCGTTATGCATATGGAACACCCAACCACACTGCCAAATTTGCCAGGCATGTTTTTTCGTTCACTATTTACCGTGGCGCGAAAAGACGATGTAGCCGCAGATGCTTTTCAAATAAGTGATGTGTTTCAAGCTCCAGGTTTTACTAATGAGCGCTTGCAGCGCTATCATGAAGCCTTTGCCGGATTCAATAATGAGGTGCCATTAACCTTAATGTACTGTTTGGCACAGCGCGTACACTTAGCGCAAATGCTAGGTGAACAGTTCCCTTGGCCAGCACCTGGGCTAGTGCACGTGAGTAACGCTCTAGAACAACATCAAGCGGTGGCAACAAATACCGACTTTATTATGAAAGCAAGCATCGCTATTCCTGCGCGTGGACCCAAAGTGTCGCCGCGCCGTTTACGCCCGCTATTTACCGTTGAGTTCTGGCAAGACGAACAATTGGTCGTCACCTGTACCAGCGAATATCAAGTGATGCCGAAATCATCAGCAAAAGCTCCGTCTCGCGACAAGAAAGCTGCCGAAGCGCCCAGTGAACCCTGGCAAGCTTTGTCGGAATGGCAATTAAATGAAGCGAGTGGGCGCCAATACGCGCGCTTATCAGGTGACTTTAACCCGATTCATCTACATCCGTTAGTCTCGCGCTGGTTTGGCTTTGAACAACCTATTATTCATGGGATGTATATGGCAGCTCGAGCTCAAGCAGAAATTGAACGTGCCGCTGGTAAAGCCGTGCGTGCCATTGATGTGTCGTTCAAGCGTCCGGTCCCCCTGCCAGCTCGTATTCGTTTGTGGCAACAGTTAGATGAGCAACAGCAGAGTGGTCGTTATCAGATTTGTGGAGCTGAAGACCACCTTCAACGACTTGAAGGTGGCTTTCAGTTTCTTGCCGACTAACCCTGGCTAATGGCTTACTGGCTGCTGCCAGTAAGCTGTAATTCAACCTCAGTATGGGCGTCGATATCCGCTTGATGGAAATACAGCGGACGTAGTTGTGGCTCGCTCGAGTAAAGCAAGGTCTGATCAATAAAGTGGTCTGATTCACTGTTTGAACTTTGCGAGTACGATAACAAGCCCTCTGCAACCGGACCTTCATCAGTAAACTCTAAAGCGAACATCCAGCTTGAACCATAAGTAATATGGTAACCACCAGCGGCGGCACTCAAGTCAGATCCTGGCAATAACGGATAGCGATGACGCGGCAATACCGTACCATCGTTACCCATATTGCTGCGGAATACGTTAAAGCCACCTTCAATATTGTGAGCTCCGCCCCATGGCAGCTTCAGGCCAGAAGCGCTGCCATCAGCTAGACTTTTCTCAACAAACTGCACACTGCCCAAGGGCCCATTAATGTCTAACCCTGCGTTAGTAATACGTTGTTGTGCGGCGGCTAATTGCTGCACCACAACCTCGTTAGCAGCTAAGGTATGAGGCGTCGTAAGCGGTAGCTCTGGGTTATAAGGAACCTGCCATTGCGGGTTACGATTAAACTCAAAAGCAAATTCACGGAACACCATGGCACCCACGCTGTCCACATTCATTAAACCGTCCCACTGCGCTAAAGCACCACAAGCCGGAGCTATCACATCCGTCGTTTGAGCATCGCATAAAGCCAGTAAATCGGTCAAAATGGCTTCACCTAAATAGTTGCGGTTACCAATCAAGCGATCCACTAGGTCCGCACGGGTAAACAATCCATTTGCCGAACCACCCTCAGCTAGCATTTTTTGCCCTAAGCGCGAGCGTAACGACTGCTGATTACCGACCGGACCCCACAATGGCGATACCCCAGAAATCGGTGCCTCTGGATTGGTTAACCAAAAACTATCGTTTGAGTTTTGGACAAAATCGGTACGCTCCAATTGCGGTGCTTGCGCAAAAGGCACGGTACCCTGTGGCATAAAGGCACTATCATCACCCGGGAAGATAAATAAGCCCGATTGCTGGGTTAAAGCCTGATACAACGGATGCTGTGACCAAACAGCTAGAGCTTCTGGTGCAATATTAGGTACCGAAGAGCCGTCGCTGAAAAACACATTACCGTCTTTATCCGTCGCCATCGCATTGTTAAATATCGTTCCGGTAAAGTCAGCAAAGGTTTGTTTATATTCAGCAATACTGCTAGCTCGGTTCATCCCAAACCAATGGTCAAACAGTTCATAGTTAGGAAGGTTTGCATCATGCAAGGCATAGGCTGCTACTTGACCGGTCGCATCATTCCCCCATGGCAAGGCATTAGGAACAATAATTAGGGGGCCAAATTCGCTGTAATAACTGGTTTTTCTAAGCGTCATGTAGCTATCAGGGCCATTAGCAACGCGAATTTGGTGAGTTTTGGTGGTCATTTTCACCGGTTCACCGTCTAACAGATAGGTAGTGCCTGTGCTGTCATTGGTATCCAGGGTTAAGCGATGGATGGTAAAGCGTGATGCTGTGGAAAACGTATGGGTCCAAGCTACATCCTCGTTAAAGCCGATGTTGATAATACCTGGCATCCCCGAGAGCGAACCACCAACCACTTTTAAGTGGCCCGGAACCTCAATACCAAACTGCCAAAAACGTTGGTTCCCTGAGTGTGGAAAATGTGGATTAGCAATCAGCATCCCTTGGCCCGAGGCACTAAGATCTTTACCGATAGCCCAACCGTTGGAGCCCGCTTCAGTCGGGTTAGTATCCGGAATGCCTACCGACTGCGGATCAAACTTCAATGGCACCGGCTGGCCTGTGGCAGCATCAGTGACAATACTTTGATTACTAGGTACGGCTAAAAATAACGGCCCGGTGAAATTAGCGGCGCCCGGTAATAAAGCCACACCCTGCGCATAGGTCATTAAATCAATCGGCGTGATCGGCTGCACCCATGGCGCATTTGCGCACGCGGGGTCGATATTAGCTACCCCAGTATCAGCTAAATAGCGGTTGTAGCCGGCGGCATAACCGGTGATCAGTGCTTGGGTTTCTTCGTTAATTTGCTCAAAGCCTACTTCTGCATTTTCGCGAATCCCCAACGTTAAAAAGCCAAAATCTGTCAGAATATTTTCTGAATCACCTGAACCTGGCACCGCATCAGGGCCGTGGTAATAGCCACGTTGAGAATTAAATTTCACCACTTGGTCGGCTAATATACAGATATTATCTTGAGCGAAAGCATAACCTACGCCATAGCCTAAGCTTTCCATATTGTCAGCGCTTACATAAGGTACGCCGTAATCAGTCCATTGAATTTTAGCATCGAGCTGGCCATTCGGCGCGAATGCCACTAAGCCGCTGGGTGCTGGGGGTGGTGTTTCTGGTTCAGGCTGCGTATCCGGTTCGCTATCACCGCATGCCGCAAGAGCTAAAGAGCTACTGAGGACTAGGGTCGCCAGCAGCGACCGTTTGAATTTAGGAGTGTACATAGGTGTACCTTTTGTTCTGTGGTTGTTGTTATGGCGCGTTGATTATTAATCAAACGCTTGTTTAATTATTGTACTTCAGTATTACCCGAAACCTAACCATCACGCAATCACAAAAAGGTCACATAGTGTTTAGTCCGCCGGCTTTCTGCGTAAACTTTTAATATCACCGCGCTGCTTCTTTTTGGCTACACGGCGCTGTTGACTGGCCTTGGTTGGCTTAGTGGCAATCCGCTTTTTGCGGATCACATTGACGCTCGCAACCAGGTCAATAAATTGCTGCAAGGCCTCTTCACGATTCGCTTGCTGACTGCGTGACGCTTGGCACTTGATGATGATTTTGCCACTTTGAGTAATACGGTGGTCGCTTTTCGCCAATAGCCGCTGTTTATAAAAATCAGGTAACGACGAGGCCTGAATATCAAAAATCAGTTGGGCTGCCGTGGAAACTTTATTGACATGTTGCCCGCCTGCTCCACTTGAGCGTACAAACTGCCATTCAAGCTCTTGTTCCGGGATCGATACACGTTGAGAAATCATAATCGCGGCCATAGCTATAGCCCTCCACTGCGGGAAATTTTGCGTTTTACCGCCTGTATGATGACCCAAGGATTAGCGCAAACCAAACTCACTCGAGTTTTGCCGCGTGTGATTCCAGTATAAAGGAGTTCTTTACTTAACACCGGCATATCTCGGTCTGGCAGCACCACCACGGTATGCGCAAACTCCGAGCCTTGCGACTTATGAATCGTCATGGCGTAGGCGGTTTCAACAAAACTCAAACGACTAGGCACAATCCAACGTATTCTCTGGTCGGCGCCCCAAAATACCACTCGCAGCGGCTCATCGGGTCGCCGCTGCAACACGATACCCATATCACCGTTACGCAGATTCATGCTGTAATCGTTTTGCGTTATCATCACTGGGCGGCCGTAAAACCAACCATCCACATGCTCTAAATCACCGTGCAACCAGCGAATCACTTGCTCGTTCAAGCCCTGCAGGCCCCACTCGCCAACCCGCGTAGCTGCTAACAATTGAAATTGCCCTAACTGGGTTAGAACGATTCGCGCCCAGTCATCAAATTCGACATCGGTGGCACTAGGTGCGGGGCGCTGCTGTAACAGCTCTGACAAGCCGCTCAGGCCTTCGAGTACCAGCTCTTTAAACGCAGGAGCGCGTGCTGCCTCAACCACCAACAGGTCAATGTTATCTAACTGCTGCTGTTGCGCAGCTGCTTGCTCTTGGCCGTGCATCCAATCATTTAACCACCCCACCTGTTGCTGATTAACCTCGTTGGCTAATTTGCCAATGCCTTTGTTGGGGTCAAAACGACGGCTCACATGAAACATTGCCGTATGTTGTAAGTAAGGCCATTGTTCTCCTTGCGGATCCAATTTATCCGCCGGCAACGGTTGCTCTGAGGTCTCATTTAGCCAATTGGCGGTAGCTTCACTATAGTGTCCATGCTCAGCCTCGCAACACAGCTGTCCCAGCACAGCGCCAGCTTCAACACTAGCCAGCTGGTCTTTATCGCCGAGCAAAATCAACCTGGCATGGGCGGGTAAGGCATCAACCACCGCAGCCATCATTTCAATATCAACCATTGAGGCTTCATCAATGATCAACACATCAGCAGCTAACGGGTGGCTGTGATTATGTTTGAAGCCACGCTGCTGCGGGAGCGAGCCTAACAAACGATGCAAGGTAACGGCCTCGGTAGTGATCTCTGCCTTCAAGCCATCACTGCAATTAAGATTGTTTAGCTCGGTGCTAATAGCTTCGCTCATTCGTGCGGCCGCTTTCCCCGTGGGCGCTGCGAGACGCACGCGCAGCGGTTGTTGCTGCTCCCGCAAACGTTGTAAGGTAGCAAGTAGACGTACTACCGTATAGGTTTTACCGGTACCGGGCCCGCCAGTAACAATCGTAAAACAGCTACGCATTGCTAACGCACAAGCCAAACGCTGCCAACTATACTCGTCCGCTGCAGTGAGCGGCCCAAATAACTCATCCAGCACCTGCTTGAGGGCAGCGCTATCCACCGACGGCTGCTGCCGCATACGTTGTCGCAAATCATTTTTGATGCTTAGCTCATAGTTCCAATAGCGACGTAAATAGAGCCTTCCGTTCGGCGCTAACACTAACGGGCTATTCGAACTCCCGATCGGTGCGGCGGGGTCTTCTGGTAACACCTGCAGCAATTTACTACGCATCGGAATGCTGCCGTAATCTCGAAAGTACAAACACACCAGCATTGCTGGCCGCATGCAGTCCTCTCTAGCCAGCGCACTGGCGTGTTCAGGTGGCAACGCTAAGGTAGTTTCAGGGTCATAGAGTAAGCCATGCAAATCTAAACAAGGATGGCCTCGCCCCAGTTGATGACTTACTAATGCGCCGAATAACACCAAAATTTCTTCATCAGGGCCGGCTAGCTGCTCTAAATACTTGGCCAGCGCTAAGTCGATTGAACGAATCCAACCCTGTTCATGCATTGGCTCAAGAATCTCAACGACAGATAATTTCATCGGGCTATTTGCCATGAGTCACCTCCGCTGTGCTCATTGTGGTGCCCATAAATAAGGCTTCTAACTCAAGAATTAAGGCGCGCGGTGGACGGTCGTAAAACGCCCCACCATGGTCGGTTTCATACCCCCGCATAAACAGATAAACAGCACCACCCACATGAGTATCGTAGTCATAGGCATCACCTAATCGTGCTTGTAACAGTTTATGCAGGGCCAAGGTATAAATAACGTACTGCAAATCGTATCTGCTGGCTAAAATTTTATCCCGCATAGCCGTTTGGGTATAAGCTTCCGCATTTGCCCCAAGGTAATTTGACTTATAATCAGCGACATAATATTTACCATCAAATTCAAATACTAAGTCAATAAAGCCTTTTAGCATGCCATTCAATTTTGCCGGTAATAACAGCGGGCGTTGATGCCCTACTAGCACGTACTTACGCACCAAATGGTCAATACTCTGTGCCGACACACTGCGAGCCTCAAACCAAAACTCAGGCTCAGCCTGATAGTTTGTTAAATCAGCTAAGCGAAGCTGATGCTCGCCTACCTTAAACGGCGTCTTCAGATAGTTTACCAACCAATGGGCCAGCATGTCGGCTTCTTCTGCCCAAGTTTCAACTAAACTCGCTTGTTCTGCCAGCTGTTCACCTAACTCAGTCGATGCCGCCACAGCGGCAAAACCCTCATCGGCAGCTGTTTCTAGTAAATGGTGTAAAAAGGTACCCGGGCCAGCGCCTTTCGGAAAACCATGAATGGTTCCTAGCACTGGCGCTTGCTCGAATAACTCGCTGGTGAGCCCCACTGGGCTAGTTTCAGGGGCATCGTCGTATCGGCCCTCGAGCACATTCAAACCATCGGCATCATCTTCAACCAAACTCATTTCGCCATATTTCAAGGCACTGTAACTGGCCACCCACCAACTTTGCAGTTGATATCCAGCTGGCATCCGACAATGCGCTAGCTGCGGTAGTTGTTGCAATGGCGGCTGATAAGTCTCAAGGGAGCTGCTAGCGGTAATTTGTTGTACCGCAGCAGTGCCGGGCAACAGCAGCCCACTCAGTTTTTTGATGGGGCCGTTAAAACCACCCAGAATATAATGTAGGGCACTATTCTTAAATTCTTTAAAGGGTGCAATCCCGACAAATGTGGCGTATTGCGCCCGCGTGGCTGCCACATAAAGTTTGCGAATATCCTCGGCTAAACGCTCTCGCTCGGCCGCTTCAATTCCCTTTTCATCCTGCTTATCGTAAGCAAAACATAACTCACCATTAGCGTCGTGATAACTAGCCGGATACTGCACCCGAAACTGCTTCGGCCAGACGTTGCTGATAAAAGGTAAGAAGACTAACGGATACTGTAATCCTTTAGATTTATGGATAGTGATCACCTGCACCAGTTGGCTGTCACTTTCAAGCCGCACTTGTTGTTCTGAGCTATCGGTGCGGCTGTCACTTTGTTGCGCCAATTGAATATGTTCGGCTAAATAGCGTAGCACTCCGGTCATGCCTTCAGTCACCGCAGCATGCTGCTGCAGCAATTCGGCTAAATGCAATACATCGGTTAACTGACGCTCACCCTGTACCTGCTGCAGCAGCCTAGCCGGCACTTTAAAATCATGCAGCAACCGCTGCAGCATCGGCAACACTCCTTGTCGTTGCCAACGGTGATGATATTCGATCATCTGATCAGCTAATTGGTCCCAGCGCAATTCATCACTAAAATAATCATCTAGCTCAGCTAAACTTAAACCCAATAATTGGGTGCTTAATGCTGCTCGCACTAGGCTAGGATCGCGAGGTTGCGCACAGCCTTGGAGCAAGGTGAGTAAATCAGTAGCCACCACGCCGGCAAACACAGAGTCGCGATCCGACAGATAGACACTTTGCACTTGGCGCTGGCGCAAAGCATCACGCATGAGCCGAGCTTCATTGGCGCTATTAACAAGTACTGCTATATCACCAGGCTGCACTCGCTGCACTGCACCATCCGCAGTATTAAAACCGCTGTCTGGGTCATTCAATAGCTGCACAATAGTAGCCGCAAAGTGTTGCGCCAAGGCTGTTTTACATTCGCCATCCGAGGTCTTGTCAGCTGGGTCATACATGGCAATCTGTAACGCTGCCAGTGGCTGTTGTGCTGCCACAAAAGTGCGCGATAGACCATTTGCTGCCACTTCGATAAAAGGTACGGGGTTATCGGCACTGCTAGGGTCGGCAAACATGAACGCCCCCAGCGGCGAGGACTCCGCCTGCTTAAATAACGCATTGGTGGCAGTAACCATGGCATGGGTAGAACGAAAATTCTTAGCCAAGGTGTAATGACGCCCAGTGGTAGCCCGCCGCGCCTTTAAGTACGTATAAATATCAGCATTACGAAACGAATAAATCGCCTGTTTGGGGTCTCCTATCAAAAACACCCCGCACGGGTCGGCGGTATGAGCAATATCGTAAACCCGATCAAAAATATCGTACTGTACCGGGTCGGTATCTTGAAACTCGTCAATCATAGCAACGGGAAACTGCTGCTTGATGGTGCTTGCCAGGAGCGGTCCCTGCTCGCTGTGTAGAGCTCGACGCAGCCGCGTGAGCATGTCATCAAAGCCCATTTCCGCACGCTGACGCTGTAGCTCGGCAAAACGTTGCTGCAACCAATGAGCCGCATGTTGTAGCAAGGGGGTCTTGAGTTCGGGCAATTTGGCTACCGCTTGCTGCAAATCAGCAAACTTCTGCCAGAATGGATGTTCTGGAACGCCACTAGGAACCACCTCGTCCATGCCATCGGGTGTTAACCGCACAAATCCGGACTCTGGCTTTAGGCTAGGTTGCAACACCAATTGCCCAGCCGCCAGTTGCTGCGCCCAAGCTAATAACTGTTGATGCCATTTAGCTACCGACGCGGCTTGAATTTTGTTCGCATTCTTGAGTTTACCCTCAGTGCGCAATTGCCCAATGATTGCGACAATGTCATCACTCCATTTAGCCCAAGGCAGCTCTAAAAAAGTGTGTTTTAGTTGCGCAATTTGCTCGGCTTGTTGCTGCAATAATTGATGCGGTACAACCTGAGGTAACCGCTCCGTATGAGCCACTAACTTTAACGCACGTTTTAAAAGCTCTGCGGGGGTCGCAAAAGCTTCAATAAAAGCTTGATAAAGCGCCACTTCGTTGGCCGCTAATGGAGCAATAAAACTGCGCCAATAGTCCTGCGCTGTTTGTAGCCAAAGCTCCTGATTGTCGGTATTCAGCTGCTGAGTGAATAAACTGCCACTCGCGAATGCATGCTCTCGCAACATCCGATTACACCAGCCATGAATCGTATGTACTGCGGCTTCGTCCATATTTAGAGCCGCCTGCGCTAACAATTGTGCAGCCGCTGGCAAATCCGTTTGCTGCTCACGTAAGGTCACTAGATAGTCTTTGTCGGTACCGACCTGACTATCGCGAAAATATTCGGCCGCTTCACTTAAGGTGGCACGAATACGATCGCGTAATTCTTCGGTGGCCGCTTCGGTAAAGGTCACAACGAGAATCTGCTCGGGTAGCAACCGACGCTCGAGCACGAGACGCACATAAAGGGCTGCAATTGTGTAAGTTTTACCGGTACCGGCACTGGCCTCAATCAGACGACTGCCCACCAGTGGCATAGTCACAGGATCTAAACTAATAATTGCGGGCGATGCGGTAGCTTGTTCCATGCTCATTCACTTTCTCCTGTGTCACCTTCATTACCATGGCCAATTGCGGTTAACGTAGCAAACCAAGGTAAATACAAACGCTTGACCCAAGCCAGCATCTGTTGATCTGCCACTAACTCAGCATAAGTTGGATAAAACCGTGCCACGTACCTTTTACTGGTGACCAACGCCGCCACTGTTCTATTGCCATCTTCGTAAGCCTGCTCTGCATCATCATGCTCCAGCTCGAGTTCTTCTGCGTTGAGCATGTTAGCTAAGGTCTTATGGTGCGCAACTAACCCGGCAGCAGCAGTTTCAAGCTCCAGCGGCAATGGCCGGGTTAACCCCTCTGCCACCGCCGCCAAAATATTCTGCAGTTGTGCCTGCGCATTAGCTGTAGGTAGCGGCGCTAAACTTAAACCACCAATCGGCCCTAACATGAAGGTTTGTGTGGGCGCAACAGTATTCAGCAAGAGATGCTCAAGGTAACAACGCACGGCATGCTTTAAGCGTGGCTGTAACTCTTTACCGATTGAGTGTACCAGTTTTGATGGGCTCAAGATTAAATGTAAGCGCTCACCCACATGATTTTGCCGCAGTCCCTGAAAGGTTTCGCTAACCGTCAACGGTGGCGTTAATTCGGTACTCTGTACCCGGATTGTTTGCACCGGCACCGGCTGTTTATACTCGGTTAACAGTGGCTGCGCTTGGGCGATGATGGCTTGTACTTGGGCCGCGATATCCTGCTTCATGAGCTCACCAGCAGCCCCTTGCGGCAAGTTACCTTGGCGCTGTAAACGTGCCAGTGCTAGTTGCAAGTACATGTGACAATGCCCTGCATCAGCTGACTGCAACAGCGGTTCGTGCACCGCTGTCAGCGCCTCTTGCGTTAATTGCCAGCGGCTTAAGCCATCCAGCACAAAACATTCGTCATCCTTTGCCGTTAACTGTTGTTCACGTAGATACACCCCAAAGCGCAAGTTCATCAATAACTTAGCCGGCTCTTTAAAAAAGTCCGTCAATTGGCTTACGGTAAGCTCACCCTCTTGGACAAAAGGCGGCAAGGTCACTAACGGTTGATTGAGCGTATCGGTTGGCTCGCTATGAACGACCTGCCATTCTTCAGCAAAGGTAAACCATTGTTGGTACTGCGGTTGGCTGGTCTTAAAATAAGCGCGACTAAACGGCTGCAGTTTATGTTCTTGTACCCACGCATAGGGCCCCCATAGACGCTGCAAGTGTTCTAATAGCTGGCTCACTAACACCGAGGGTGGCTTTTCAGAGTTATCGCGAATACTACGCCCATGCCAGCTGACATAAAAACGCTCACGTGCAGATAGCAGAGCTTCTAAAAATAGGTAGCGATCATCCTCTCGACGGGAGCGATCACCTGGACGAAAATCTCTCGCCATCAAGTCAAAATCAACGGGCTTTTGCGAACGCGGATAATCGCCATCATTCATCCCCAGCAAACAAACGACTTTAAACGGGATGGCACGCATCGGCATCAGTGTTGCCACATTCACACTACCGGCTAAAAAGCGTTGATTTAACTGCGGTTGATCGACTTCACTCAACCAGCTTTCAGTAACCACTGTAAGCGGTATAGTTTGCGTAAAACCGGCTTCGTCGCAAGCTTGCAACCATTGCTCTAATTGCTGCCGTAACCGCTGCAAGAGAATCTCATCGGCATCACTGCTAGCTACAAATAAGCTGGTAAGCAGCCCAGCTAAATACTCGGTCCAATCCAGTGGGGTACGCGGCTGTTCAGCGGCATTAAAATGCGCCAAGAGGCGATCAATAAACAGTAATAAAGCGCCAGCCGCTTCGGCTTCAAGACCAGCCACATCGGCATAGGGTTCAGTCTCCTGCCACTCACTATTTAGCAGTGGGGTCGCTCCGGTTGCGTAACCCAGCAGCATCCGCCGCAAGCCAAACATCCAACTGTTACTATCGCTACTGGGCAATCCTAGCGCAGTCCGATGCTCAGCCGCCAACCCCCACCGGATACCTGCTTGCTCTATCCAGCGCTGCAACAAGGGTAAGTGTTGCTCAGCCAAGCCCAGTTTGGCGGCAACCGCTGGTACTTGCAGTAAGTCAATGATGTCACTTGCGGTGGCTCGTTGTTGCCGAATCGCCAACACATAATCTAGCGCAATCAGGATCGGATGCCGATGACGCTGCCCTTGGTCGGCAATAGTGTAAGGTAAGAAACGAGGATCGCTGCGCTCGATACGCCCAAATACCGCATCGATATGCGGTGCATACAAGTTAATATCTGGCACCATCACCATCACATCGCGCGGCTGCAAGGTTTCGTCTTCGGCAAACCAAGCTAACAACTGATCATGAAGCACTTCTACTTCACGTTGTGGGCTATGCGCACAATGAAACTGCATAGCCTGCGGCTGTTGTAATTGCGGCCACTGCTGCTGTGACTCAGCCACGCTGCGCAAGTGCAGAATATCGTCTTGCAGCATGTTTAAAACACTAGGTTGTGGCGGTAAGCTGTGCGGAAAAATGTCAGATTTTAGATAATTAAGCTGTTCGCGTACTGCTGCAGACTCATCGGCAAGCTCTAACAAGCGAATGTAATCGCGGCCTTGCTTGCCCCATGCCGCTAGCAGTGGATTGGCCTCGGCATGCAACCCCTCTTGCTCCAAAATCCTTTTATTATCAACAATATGACTCCAATGGTCAGCACAAGGGTTGTGCACGCACAAAATCACCTGCACGCACGAGCTCAGCGCATTAAATAATTCGAGTAATTGCTCGGGCAAACTTGAGATACCAAAGATAATCACTCGCCGCGGTAAGTTCTTGGGCCTACTGGCGGCAGTGAGCTGTTGTGCCGCTTGGATGAATTCGCGATGCAAAGTGGCGCGGTTATTCCAGCGCTGGTCTCCAACATCGGCCAGCAAATAACGCCATAACAGCGGTTGCCATAGATCGTCGTCACCCACTTTTACATCGGTACTGCTGCCATCGGCCCAATTATCTAACCAGTCAGCCCGATACATTTGATATTGATCATACAAATCCGCCAAACGCTGGCTTAGCTGTAACAACTTACGTTGGTCACTATCATCTTGCATATAGCGTTGCAGCACCGCAAATTCAGGCTCGGCCAAATGCTGTGGCAAGATCCGAAATATCCGCCAGGTCAAACGGTTTTTATCAAAAGGAGAGGAGGTGGGTAGTTGATCGCCAAGCACGGCCCGATAAGCTCGCCACTGAAACCGCGCGGGTAACGTCACCTCTAACATACTAGCGATGCCCGTGGTCTGTGCTACATGCAACTTCAACCATTGTGCAATACCATTCGATTGCACTAAAACAGTCTCGGTTTCTAGGGGCTGCAAAGGATAGCGCTGAGTCACACCAACCACTAGATCGGTTAGTTCCTCTAACCTATGGCTGTGTACAACAATCATACCTGGCGTTATTTCACTCATTTGATATCCTCAAATTATTCTAACCGTCATCGTACCTAAACCCACTACTGTAAACTAGCATGATTAAACGACATTATGCGTCGCCTACTTAGTATCACCCCAAATAAGGTAGCGATAGTAAGTTAACAGAGCCTGGTTTAAAGTGATCTTGAATCGTAGTGACTTGGAGCTAACATGAAAATCATCACCCTACTTGCCGCAGCAGTCATCTTCACCAGTGTCCTCAGTGCATGCGCACCAACGCCAGCGACGCCAGCGCCAACTCCGCTAGCTGATGTGTTGCAACCAAGCCCCGATCGCTATGTCAGTGGCCAGCCGACCAAACAACAGTTGGCTGCATTACAGCAGCTAGGTGTGCGCCAAGTCATTAATTTACGCTCTGATGCCGAAGTTGCTGATCACCCTGAACCCGAATGGGCCGCCGCACTGCAATTAAATTATCAGCATTTACCCATTCGTGGTGCTGCTGATTTAACCCTAGCCAATATACAAGCCTTTGATCAGCTTTTAGCTACGCCACAACCCACCCTACTGCATTGTTCCAGTGGCAATCGGGTTGGCGCAATGATGGCATTACGCGCTTATTGGCTGCAACAAGCTAGCGCTGAGCAGGCTTTACGTATTGGTTATGAGCATGGTTTGGGTGATTTAGAGGATAGTGTGAAACAGCTGCTTCAAGATTAACTTTATGCTAGACTATGCGCGCATTTTTTGACCTCGGATTTACGTTCCGAATCGCCAATAAAAGGAAATCTTATGTATATTTGCGCCGCACTTTATAAGTTTGTGGAATTTAACGATTTTGCTGAATTTCGCGAGCCCCTCTATCAAGCCATGATCAGCAACGACGTTAAAGGTACTTTGCTGTTAGCCCGCGAAGGTATTAACGGTACTATTTGCGGTACCCGCACAGGTATCGATAAGGTCCTTGATTTTTTACGCCAGCAAGCTGTATTTGCCGATCTTGAACACAAAGAATCGCCCAGCGATACCCAAGCTTTCTACCGTACCAAAGTGAAGCTTAAAAAAGAGATAGTCACCATGGGCATCGACTGGGTGGATCCGAAGAATGTGGTGGGCACCTACGTAGATCCGAAAGATTGGAATGCTCTCATCCGCGACCCTGAAGTACTGCTTATTGATACTCGTAACGACTACGAATACGCCGTCGGAACTTTTGAGGGTGCGATCAACCCAAAAACTGAGAGCTTCCGTGAATTTCCTGAGTATGTGAAAGAGCACCTCGACCCAAGCCAACATAAAAAGGTAGCCATGTTCTGTACCGGTGGCATTCGCTGTGAAAAATCTACAGCCTATTTAAAATCACTTGGCTTTAACGAGGTATACCATCTTAAGGGCGGCATTCTTAAGTATTTAGAAGAAGTACCCGAAGAAGAAACCAGCTGGCATGGTGATTGTTTTGTGTTTGATCAGCGCGTGACCGTAAGCCATGGCTTGAAGCAAGGCAACTATGATCAGTGCTACGCTTGCCGCATGCCGATTACTGCTGAAGAAATGCAGTCAGAGCATTACGTTAAAGGCGTTAGCTGTCCTCATTGTCATGACAAAACCAGTACTGAGCAAAAGCAACGATTTGCTGAACGCGAAAAGCAAATTCAGCTGGCAAAACAACGAGGTGAACAGCACATTCGTGATGGCAAGTTAGAGCAGTTACAGCAGAATTAAGCCGTTTCTATTACCCTTGAAAAAGTCTATACTCGCTCATAGATAGAGTGATAGAGAAAGTTTTTTCTTAGCGTAACAAGGAGTCATAGATGAAACAGCTGAACGTGATTGGCTTAGACCAAAAACATTCTGAACAGCTTGCTGAACGGTTAAATCAACTGCTAGCCAACTATCAGATTTTCTACATGAATGTGCGCGGCTTTCATTGGAACATTAAAGGCAAAGAGTTCTTTGAACTGCATGCTAAGTTTGAAGAAACCTACAACGAGTTATTACTGAAAGTAGATGAAATTGCAGAGCGTGTCCTAACCTTAGGCCAGCGTCCGCTGCACGCATATTCTACTTACATTGAAGCAAGCGAAATTCAAGAATCTAAAGATATTCATGATGGCAAGGCTTGTGTTCGTGAAATTCTTGATAGCTACAAAATCACTATCCGCTTGCAACGCGAAATTCTTGAGCTTGCTAGCGAAGCCGGTGATGAAGGTACATCCTCATTGATGAGTGACTACATCAAAGAGCAAGAGAAAACTGCTTGGATGCTCACCTCATACTTGAGCTAACAGTATTTGTTTACTAGCAGCTAGTTAAATGAAAAATAAAGAAAAGCCCGACACCAATTATTGGCGTCGGGCTTTTTTTATAAAAAAACCTGCTATGCTTACAACTGCTGTACGATAATAACAAGAGCAATAATTAAACAGACCATAAGGAATAAACTATGAACAAGCTTATCGGCATTGTCTTACTAGTGGTTGGTATTATTTTGTTGTATTTCGGCTGGGAAGCCTATAACTCGGCGGCATCGGAGCTCAGCCAAATGGCAACCGGAGAAACCACAGATAACGCGATGTGGTATCTGATTGGCGGCGCTATTGCAGTTATTGTAGGCCTCTACGGCATCATTCGTGGCAAATAACTGAACACAGCTGCGGTGAGTACTTGCTGGCGAGCAGCCAGCTCGGCTCACCGCCACTCTTGGCCCACAGCCAAAACGGCGAAGGGCAGCTAGTTATTAATCTTGTTGCACATTAGGTAACCGCCAAGCCCGCACGGCCGCTAATAAACCTAAACCAATCAATGTGAGCATCACTGCTTCAATACCTAACAGGCTATCTACTACGCCTAGCAGCATGCCTAGCAATAAAACTAAACCAATAACCGTGTTCGACACCGCAGTAAATTGGGCACGATTACCCTGCGTTGCCATATCCACCAAATAGGTTTTACGGCCCACGCGAGCCCCATGATGAGCTACGGCTGCAGCAAAGATCAGTCCACCGCCTACCCATGGCTGGGCTAACCAAGCAGGGGCCAAGGCCATCACCGCCACAGCTATCGCCATCACTGCCGTAGCCAACAAAGCTGCTACCGCCATCACTTGGTGGCTAGCGCGATCGGACCAGCGCCCCCAAAACCGACCTGCAAGTAAACCAGCAAGCCCGCTCGCCAACATCAAACCGCCCAAGCTAGTGAGTTGCAAATCATCACCCGTTTGGTCGGTGCCAGCCACTTGGATCATCACCACCAAATAAGGGATGGCAAAGGCCGAAGCCACCAGCAGCGCGCGGGTTATTACAAACTGACCAAACTGACGGTCTTGCCACAATAAACGTAACGATTTCAGTGCCTCAACTAAAGCATTACCGCCCCCTTCGGTGGCACCTGGTACCTCTGGTACCGCAGCATAAATCAGCGCAGCGCACAGCCATAGGAGCGCAGCCGCACCCAGTAACGCTGCAAACAACCACTCACTAGCTTGATTGTCGCTACCTACCTGGGGCACCCCAATAATCACTAACGCAGTTAACAGTGATAACAGCCCAGCGATTGAAGCCGCCAAACCTGTGAGGCGACCGCGTTTGGTTTTAGAAATGGTTTTACCTTGCACATCTTTGATAGCAACGGAACAGACGCCCCGGGCAATGCTAAAGAGCGTAAGTAACATAATGATGATCCAGCCAAGCAGCTCGCCCCGAGTAGTAAGGACAGCCACCAACATACCCACCAAAGCCGCGGCTTGACCAAGGCTACCCGCTACCCAAAACCATTTTCTAACAGGGGTCTGCCGCAGTTGCTGGGCAATAATTAATTGCGGTAAAAGAGCCAACGACTCACGTAGCGGCACCAGCGCACTGATGAAAAAGCTCGGCGCACCTAAGGCGGTTAACATCCACGGCAGCACCAGCCGAGCACTTACTAAAGAATCACCCAACTTAGTTAGGGTAAGTGCCCATAAATGAGCTAAAAAGGCTTGTGGCTGGTCGTTACAGGCGGCGTCGGGGATATCTTTGCACACGCGCGCATCTTCATCTTCCGCTAAGTAGCCATAGAGTTTGTTTGTTAACGATTGCTGTTCGGTACTACTCATAATGGCTCCTTGGTTGACGATGTTAGCGGCCCTAGCGGCCTAACACCGGCGCGGCCAATTAAGTATGGCCTTGTAAGTTATGATGTAATTCATACCATAATTGGCTGACAGTTTCAGCCAACTGCAGCCAATCGGCTAATTGTTGTGAGTGAATATGGATACCAGCAACACCTTCGTAGCTATGAATAAAAGCTCGTTGCTGAGTGTTATCAAAATCGTTGGCCAACATGCTATTCGCCAAATCAAAATAGCGTTCACCCATACCCGCATATTCCCAATCGATCACCTGTAACTGCGGACGGGTAAAAACATGATGAAAAGCTAAGTCGTTGTGACAAAAAACCGG